>ERZ795049.813-NODE-813-length-44811-cov-7.050943_pt1 | contig 44811 bp, 31 predicted proteins | sample MGYA00375133_ERZ795049 | MGnify/ENA primary metagenome ERZ795049 (study PRJEB30178, sample SAMN05720147) | activated sludge metagenome | isolation source: anaerobic digester from wastewater treatment plant | place: Japan | collected 2015-04-20 ... | reverse complement strand
GGGCCACATGCTTGTAGTGCTGGAGAGCGGGTGCGGGGCAGACACCTGACAGGTCGCCGGAGACCTGTCAGGTGTCTGCCCCGCACCCGCTCTCCAGCACTGAACGGGGGTCGCCAACACTCCTGGGCACACCCGTGGGTGGCATCTGCAGATTCGCAAGAATGCCCCAATAGCGGATAATATGGCCAACAAGAAGCGTTGTGCGGCGTGACTGCTCAGCCTGCTGTGCGCGCCGCGCGCACAGCACACTCCAGGAGGATGACCATGCTGGGTTACTGTGGCATCCACTGCGACGAGTGTCGCGGCTTCAGGGGCACGGTGGGCGGCGATATGGCGCTGCTCGAAAGCCTGGCCGAGCGCTTCGGCAATGCCCCGCGCGACTGGGTGTGCCTGGGCTGCCAGCCGGCGCAGCAGCCCTTCCTGGCGACGTTCTGCGCCGGTTGCGCCATCCGCGCCTGCGCCGTCGCACGGGAGCTGCCCAACTGCGCCGCCTGCGGCGACTATGAGGGCTGCACCCGGCTGCACGACTTTATCCAGGCCGAGTCGGAGCAGGTCGTGCGCACCATGGCCCTGCTGCGCGAGCGCTTCCTCCGCGGGCAGGCCGGCCAAAAGGGCTGACAATCAGCGCGCCGGCCCGTACACATCCTCGCTGATAGCGCTCAGTGGTATGGCGCTGCCGGCCTGCCTCAGCCGCTGCCGGTCCCGATCAGCCCGCCCCGTTGGCATAGCGCTGGAAGAGCTGGCCCCAGGGCGAAGTGCGTTGCCACTCCTCGGCAACATGGCGCTCCCTGGTTGGCCAGCGGTAGTAATCGTGATACGCCTCCGACACGAGAGTCGGGATGGCGACGAGCGGGGTATGGAAGATGAGCTTCTGCAGCACCCGCGTGGGCCCGTACCACGAGAGCCAGGCCATGGTCGTATGAAAGTTCTTCGCCAACTGGAACTGGTAGTGCTCGCCCGAGATGTCATCGCCAACGAGCTCGATCTCGCGCGGGTCGCCGCAGCCGAGGCCGGCCTCGTGGGCCAGCGCGATGTAACGGATCGAGAGCGGGTCAAAGCCCATCAGCTTCGCCGCCACGGCATCGATGGCCACCTGGTCGGCCGAGGCCAGGATGAGGTTCATCGTCACCGGCTGCATCAGCCGCGGGCCGGGCCCGTTGCCGGCGGTGGTGCCGTCCATGACGGCCAGAATGCCGCTGTGGATCTCGCGCTGGATGGCCAGCAGGTCCACCAGCGTCTCGTGGATCCAGGTGTGCGTCCAGTGGCGGTGCGTGTTCAGGAGGCCGCCAAAGGCATTCTTCATGGCGCCGGTCGTGGTGGTGTAGATGTGGCACTTGACCGTCGGCAGGTGCACGATGTTCTTGCCCGGGAAATAGTCGGGGATCATGATGCCGTCGGGGAAGATCTTGTCGAGCACGAGCATCTTGGCCTTGGGGACGTAGCGCACCCACTGCATGTCCTCACGGCGAAAGTTGTAGCGCACCGGGATGTTGTAGCGCGCAAAGATCGGCCGGTAGCGGTTGAGGTCTTCGCCCTTGAAGGCATCGATGACCACGGTCTTGTTCTGCACGCAGACAAGGTCCTTGTATCCGGCGTGCTGCAGCGCCAGCACCGTCCCCTCGAGCTGCCAGGGCGTCGTGTTGGCGCCGGGGAAGGGATAGTGCCAGGAGATGTTGTCCTTCAAGATCGTCGTCGCGTTGGGGTCCAGGTGCGTGCGAAAACCGGCCAGCTCAAGCAGGCGCTCATAGTCGACCAGCACGGTCGCGGGGCGGGTCCTGATCACGGCCACTGTTGCCATGGTACCTTCTCCTCTATGTGCCAATGCCTCAAGGATAGTCGGAATCGGAGCAGTTGGCAACTCGGCGTGCTCCTGGTATAATAGTAACAATCCTGTAACCCGTGAGAAATCCACCGTTAGCCACTCTGCAGAGGGGGCGCTCACGAGCCGGCGCGCGCCGGAAGGGAGGTCACCCATGGATGCCTCGCTCGCCTCTGGCACCGTACTGCACGGGCGCTACACGATCACCAGTTTGGTCAAGGCCGGCGTCGACGGCGCCCTCTACCTGGGCAGCGACGCGCTCGCCGCGGCCAAGCTGGTGATCATCCTCGAAGGCGCCGACCCCTCGCCGGCCGCCCAGGCCAGCTTCCAGGAGGAGTACGAGGTCCTGGCCGCGCTCGAACACCCCAGCCTGCCGGTCGTGCTCGACTCGTTCATCGAGCCCTCGGGCCGACAGTACTTGGTCCTGCTGGGTTATGTGGAGCCCAACCTGGGGGAGGCGCTGTCGCAGAAGGACCCCTTCATCGACGGGCAGGTGTTGGACTGGTTCGATCGCATCCTCGATGCGGTCGAGTACCTGCACGCCCAGCGGCCACCGATCGTCCACGGCCACATCTCGCCCTCACACATCGTCATCACCGTCGACGGCACGCCACACCTGACCGGCCTGGTCGACGTGGAGGGCATAGACAATGCCGGCGTGACTTCAGCCGATGCCCCATTCCTGGCGCCAGAGCAGCATCAGGGCCGGTTCGACGAGCGCTCCGACATCTATGGCCTCGGGGCCACGCTCTACGCGCTGTTGACCGGCAAGGCGCCGGCCGATGCCGTGGCACGGACGCAGGGCGCCGAGTTGGTGCCGCCCCGCCAGGCGAACCGGGCGCTCCCCGAGGGCATCGACGCGGCCATTCTGAGGGCCATGCAGCTTGACCCGCAACAGCGCTACACCGGCGTGCCCCAGTTGCGCCAGGCGCTGGCCGAGGGCCTGCAGCCAGGCGCCGAGGCCGGCAAGGACTTTTGGGGGGCGTTGCGGGGGCCGGCGCGGCGGCGGCTTGGCCGGCTGCCACGCGTCCTGCTCGGTATCGGCGGCACGCTCGCCATCCTCCTGCTGGCGGCAGGTGTGCTGTGGCGGTTGGGGCTGCCGAGCTTGGGGCTAGATAACGCCCCGATGCCCACGCCTTCGCCGGCGAGCATCGCGACGGCAGCCATGCCGCCCACCAGCCTGCCAGAAGCGCCAACGGAGGCACTGCCGGTTGCGCGGCCCTCCGTCGCCTCGCCCAGTGCCACGCCGGCCCACGTCGCGTCGACCCGGGCCGCGCCGCCTACTACGGCCCCGACCTCAACGACGGCCGTTCACCCCACGCCGACTGTGCGGTGGATCGCCGGGCCGCCGGCAAGCGCCACGCCGCGCTGGTTCCCCGCGCCGACGCTCGACTCGCCGGGCCAAGGCGAGTGCACCGGCAGCATCGAGTTCACCTGGACGTGGCCCTATGCCCTGGCCGATGATGAATACTTTGACCTGCAGGTCTACCGCATCGGCACGCAGCCCGAGGGCATCGCCTGGTGCAAGGAGCGCCGCTACCGCACCACCGGACTGCTTCTGGGTGAAGGGCAGTACTATTGGCGCGTGCAGGTCATCCGCGGCCAGGCAGGCCAGGTGCAGGGCGTGGTCTCGGACCCCAGCGCAGCCTGCCTCTTCACTTGGCGAGCGGCGCCAGCTCGCTGAGCCACCCGTGCCCCTCAGCTCGACCGCTCCAGCATGCCCCGCCCCCAGGCCCTCGGGTGTATCCCAGGCTTTCGGGAGCTCTTGAACCACGAAGGACACGAAGGGCTTTGGGTGCCCCCTGCCCCCTTTGTGTCCTTCGTGGTGCCCGGCCCCCGTCGGTCACCGACGATTCTGGGCTACACCCCATGCCCTCTCAAGACTTGGCAAAGGTAGTACGTGGTAGTATAATCACACGCCGTACTTTCTCCCAGGAATGATTCGAGGCAAGTATGACGTCCCCACGCGCCCGAGGCCGAGACCCTTTTCAGAAGGCCAGAGCCTTTCTGAGCGGCCAGTTCAAGGACCTGACCGGCCTGGAAGACACCAGTGGCGTCGAGATCCTCGCCACGATCCGTGCTCTGACGCGCCTGTGCGAGGTCGTCGACAGCCAGAAGGACGCCGACGTGGGCCTCTCGGGCCCGCGTTGGGGGCTGCTGCTGGTGCTCCTGGCCCACGAGCGCTTTGGCAAGGGGCAGGGGCTGACCCCCTCGGCGCTCAGCCACGTTCAGGGCGTGAGCAGGAACACGATCAGCTCGCTCTTGCGTGGGCTGGAGGAGCAGGGCTACATAGAGCGCGCGCTCGACGCCACAGACCGCCGCGTCTTTCGCATCCGGCTCACCGGCGAGGGCCGCAAGGTCGTGCAGTCACTGGCGCCCGCGCGTGTGGCCTACGCCAACAGCCTGGCCTCGGACCTCAGCCACGAGGAGCGCGTGCAGTTGCTCGCCCTGCTCGAAAAGCTGCGCCGCTCGATCATCGCCAACGCGGGCCTGTCGCGTGGCCCCTGTCACCGCACATGACGACCTGTCACACCGGTTTCCCTGGCGGGTGGCCAGCGCCGGCTTTCTGGCAAGCACTCGGTCCAGCTCGCGCCGCGGCTGACAGACGGTTTCTCCTGCTGCAGGGTGGGGGCCCCCCTACCGTTCCCCCGTCGCGGGGGAATTGGGGCGCTCGACCGCGTCCTGTGTGGCCAAGAAACGGCAAGCGAGCGATCTAGTGCCGCGGAAGACAGCCCAATTCCCCCGCGACGGGGGAACGGTAGGGGGGCCCGCCCGTGGGTATGGGCAGGCGTCTGGCTGGTTATTGCCAATCGCCTGCCCGCCATGGAAATCGGTGTGTCAGGTCTACCGCCTGTCAGAGTGGTAGCCAACGATCGAACTGGAGCATAGCCGACAATGACACGATTGCTCAAATACCTGAAGCCCTTCACCCTCCTGATCCTCCTGGCCATTGCCCTGCTCTTCGTGCAGGCCATGGCCGACCTGTCGTTGCCCGACTATATGTCCAAAATCGTGAACAACGGCATCCAGCAGGGGGGGGTGGAGAGCGCAGTGCCGAGCGCCATCCGCCAGAGCGAGATGGACCGGCTCGCCCTGTTCATGAGCCCCGACGACAGGGCGCAGGTGCTCGCAGCCTATACCCTGGTCAACACAGACTCGCCCGACTATGGTCGCGACGTCACGATCTACCCCGCGCTGGCCAACGAGCCAGTCTACGTGCTCAACGACACTGGCCGGGCCAAGACCGACGCGCTGAACCCGATCATGGGCAAAACGCTGCTCGTCGTCTCGGGCATCGAGCAGATGATGGCCGACCCCGCCAAGGCGGCGGCGTTCGCCCAGGGCTCGGGGCTCGACATCTCCAAGCTCCCGCCCGGCAGCGACGTCTTTGCCATGCTGCGCCGGATGCCCGAGGCGCAGCGGGCCCAGTTGACCGCGGCGGTCGACACCAAGTTCGCCGCACTGGGCGAGAGCATGGTCGTGCAGATGGCCGCGCCGGCGGTGAGGGCCGAGTATGCTGCCCTGGGCATGGATACCGACTCGCTGCAAAGCAGGTACATTTTCCGTACCGGCCTGACCATGCTGGCGTTGGCGCTGCTCGCCGCCGCGTGCGCCGTGGCGGTCGGCTTTCTCTCGGCCAAGACGGCAGCCGGCCTGGCGCGTGACCTGCGACGCCATGTCTTCCGCCGCGTCGAGAGCTTTTCCGGCGCCGAGTTCGACAAGTTCTCGACCGCGTCGCTGATCACGCGCTCGACCAACGACGTCACGCAGATGCAGATGGTCGTCATCATGCTCGTGCGCATGGTCTTCTACGCGCCGATCATCGGCATCGGCGGCGTGATCCGCGCCCTGGGCAAGAGCACGTCGATGTGGTGGATCATCGCGCTGGCAGTGACCGTGCTCGTGGGCCTGGTCATCACCGTGTTCTCGGTGACGCTGCCGCGCTTCAGGCTGATCCAGACCTTGATCGACCGCCTCAACCTCGTCACACGCGAGCAACTGTCGGGCATGATGGTCATCCGCGCCTTCAACCGGCAGGATCTGGAGCTCAACCGCTTCGACAAGGCCAACAGCGACCTCACCGGCATCATGCTGTTCGTCAACCGCATCATGGTCGTGATGATGCCGGTGATGATGCTCATCATGAACGGCCTGATGCTCACGATCATCTGGGTCGGCGCGCACCAGGTCGCCGCATCGCGCATGCAGGTCGGCGACATGATGGCGTTCATGCAATATGCCATGCAGATCGTGATGGCATTCCTCATGCTATCGATCATGTTTATCATCCTACCGCGCGCTTCGGTGTCGGCCGGCCGTATCGCCGACGTGCTCGAGACCGAGCCGGCCATCGTCGACCCCCGCGAACCGAAACAGTTCGCCGAGCCGTTCACGGGCACCATCGAGTTCCGCGACGTCTGTTTCCGCTACCCGGGCGCCGAGGAAGACGTGCTGCACAGCATCAGCTTTACCGCCCGGCCCCGCCAGACGACCGGCATCATCGGCGCCACCGGCTCGGGCAAATCGACGCTCGTCAGCCTAATCCCGCGCTTCTACGACGTGACCGGCGGCACCATCTTTGTCGACGGCCTCGACATCCGCAGCGTCACCCAGCACGACCTGCGCGGCCGGATCGGCTACGTGCCGCAAAAGAGCACGCTCTTCTCGGGCACGATCGAGAGCAATCTGCGCTATGCCGACGAGGCCGCGACAAGCGAGACGCTCGAGCGGGCGGCGGCCGTGTCTCAGGCGAGCGAGTTCATCGCCACCAAGCCCGAGGGCCTGGCGGCCGAGATCGCCCAGGGCGGCGCCAACGTGTCGGGCGGCCAGAAGCAGCGCCTCTCGATCGCGCGCGCCTTGGTCAAGCAGGCGCCCATCTACGTCTTTGACGATAGCTTTTCGGCGCTCGACTTCAAGACCGACGCCGCCCTGCGCCGGGCGCTCAAAGAGACGACCGGCAGGAGCACTGTGTTGATCGTAACCCAGCGCATCTCAACCATCAAGAATGCCGAGCAAATCGTCGTGCTCGAAGAGGGTCGGGTTGTGGGTCAGGGCACACACCATGAGCTCATGGCAAGCTGCGAGACGTACCGCAGCATTGCGCTGTCGCAGCTCAGCAAGGAGGAATTGGCATGAGCGCACAGCGCAAACAAGGCACGCAGCTTCCGAGCGCGCCTACGGGCCGGGGCCCGATGGGTATGCGCCGCGGCCCCATGGGGGGCATGCACCGCATGATGGCCGGCGACAAGGCGCGCGACTTTCGGGGCACGATGGCCAGGCTGCTCAAGTACATGAGCCCCTACCGCGTGCAGCTCGTGATCGTGTTGGTCTTCGCCGCGGCCTCGACAGTGTTCGCGATCGTCGGGCCCAAGATCCTGGGCCGGGCCACGACCAAGCTGTTCGAAGGCGTGATGGGCCAGATCGCCGGCCTCGCCGGGGGCGGGGGCGCCGGCATCGACTTGGCCTATATCGGCCACATCATCCTGCAGATGATCGGCCTCTACCTGGTGTCGACGCTGTTCGGCTACATCCAGGGTTGGGTCATGTCGGGCGTGTCGATGAACCTGACCTACCGCATGCGCAAGGACATTGCAGCCAAGATCAGCCGCATGCCGCTGCGTTTCTTCGACGGCACCAACCACGGCGAGGTGCTCTCGCACGTCACCAACGACGTGGATACCGTCAGCCACACGCTCAACCAGAGCCTGACCCAAGTCGTCACCTCGGTGACGATGGTCATCGGCGTCATCGTCATGATGCTGTCGATCAACCTGGTAATGACCCTGGTGGCGCTGTGCGTCATCCCGCTGTCGGCGGTGATCATCGGCCTGGTCATCGGCAAGTCGCAGAGGTACTTCAAGGAGCAGCAGGACTACCTGGGCCACGTCAACGGCCACGTCGAGGAGATGTACGGCGGCCACGTCGTGATGCGAGCCTTCAACGGTGAGGAAAAGAGCGTGGCACAGTTCGACAAGTACAACGACACGCTCTACACCTCGGCGTGGAAGTCGCAGTTCCTCTCGGGCATGATGTTCCCCATCATGGGCTTGGTGGGCAACCTCGGCTACGTGACCGTGTGCATCATCGGCGGCTACCTGGCGGTCAAGGGCACCATCACCGTCGGCGACATCCAGGCGTTCATCCAGTACGTGCGCTCGCTCAACCAGCCCATCGGCCAGTTTGCCAACATCTCCAACATCCTGCAGCAGACTGCTGCGGCGGCCGAGCGCGTGTTCGAGTTCCTGACACAGCCCGAGGAGGCGCCCGAGGCGGCCAAGCCAGTGCTGCTGCCCAAGGTGCACGGCAATATCGAGTTCAGGAATGTGCGCTTTGGCTACAGCCCCGACAAGATCGTCATCAACGACTTTTCAGCCACCGTCAAGCCCGGGCAAAAGATCGCCATTGTCGGCCCGACCGGCGCCGGCAAGACGACCATGGTCAAGCTGCTCATGCGCTTCTACGACGTCACCGGCGGCGCCATCTTGGTGGAGAGCCACGACATCCGCGAGCTGGCCCGGCACGACCTGCGCCAGGCGTTCGGCATGGTGCTGCAAGATACCTGGCTGTTCAACGGCACCATCATGGAGAACATCCGCTACGGCCGGCCCGAGGCCACCGATGCCGAGGTCATCGCCGCGGCCAAGGCCGCGCGGGTGCACCACTTTGTGCGCACCCTGCCCGGCGGCTACAACATGGTGCTCAACGAAGAGAGCTCGAACGTGTCGCAGGGCCAGATGCAGCTCCTGACCATCGCCCGCGCCATCCTGGCCAACCCGCAGGTTCTCATCTTGGACGAAGCCACCAGCTCGGTCGATACGCACACCGAGGTGCTCATCCAACAGGCCATGGACAACCTGATGAAAGGGCGTACGAGCTTTGTCATCGCCCACCGGCTGTCGACGATCCGCAATGCCGACCTGATCCTGGTGATGAACGACGGCGACATCGTCGAGCAGGGCACGCACCAGGAGCTCCTCGCGCGCAAGGGCTTTTACGCCGAGCTGTACAACAGCCAGTTCGAAGCCGCTTAGCCTGTTTTCCGCAGTCAGCAGAGGCGGCTCCCACGCCGCCTCTGCTCGGCGTGCAAGACGGGCTTGGCGCCCGGGCATCCGGCAACAGCCGGCTCGCCCGCTCGGCGCCTGCCCAGCCCTGACCCGGGTGGGGTTTGGGTGGGTTGGTTGGCCCTGTTGGCTGCCCCTGGCGCGCCAGGGGCAGCCAACAGGGCCAACCAACCCACCCAAACCCCACCCCAGAGGTTCCGTTCCGGCAACGTGCGAAGCGTAACGCCCGGATGCCACGACTCCCCGGTCATGTGCGGCTGTAGTATCAAGCGTCCACGTCCAAGCTGGCCACTCGCTCCGTAAGCACACCGCGGGCGACGGTGACGGCCTGCCCGGCAATGGCAACGCGCTCGCCCTCCAGGCGCACCATCAACTGCCCGCCGCGCCGCGAGGCCTGGTAGGCGAGGAATTCCCGCTTGCGCAGCCTCCCCTCCCAGTAGGGCGCCAGGGCGCAGTGCGCCGAGCCGGTGACGGGGTCCTCGGCAACGCCCGTCTGCGGCCCGAACCACCGCGAGACAAAATCGTACCCCGGCGTCTCTTCAGCGCGGCTGGTGACGATCACACCCCGGGCCGGGACGCGCCGGATGCGGTCGAAATCGGGCTTCAGGCCGCGGACAATCCCCTCGCCCTCCACCTCCACCAGATAGTCGAAACAACTGCGCCCGATGAAGAGGGGCGTCACGCCCAGGGCGGCGCACAGGCCCCCAGGGTCCTCGGCCGGCTCGACAGGGGTGGCCGGGAAGTTGAGCTCGACCCACATGCCCGGCCTGCGCACTGCGGTGAGAGGTCCGCTCAACGTCTCAAAGTGCGCCGTCTTGTCGGGGTCCAGCCGTCCGCTCTCCCACAGGACGTGGGCGCTCGCCAGGGTGCCGTGCCCGCAGAGCTCGACCTCCACCGTGGGCGTGAACCAGCGCAGGCGATAGTCGCCCCGTTCTGGCCAGAGGAAAGCGGTCTCCGAGAGGTTCATCTCCTGTGCCACGGCCTGCAGCCAGTCGTCGTCCTGCGGCGCGGCGAGCAGGCAGACCGCGGCGGGGTTGCCGTGGAAGGGCTCGTGGGTGAACGCGTCGACGTGGTAGAGAGGGATCTCCATCGCAGCCTCCATCTAGACAAAGGGCGACGTTCTCCCTTCATTGTACCGCTTCGCCGCACGGGCTGCAAAGGGCCTGGCGGCTGCGGGTATGTCCCACAGTTGTGGGGCACCCGTGTGCTGGCCGGGTTCTCCGCTCCGCTGCCACCCCTTGGGCGCAGACAAACGTGCACAGACACATGCCCTCGTGCGCCCGGCCCTGACCTAAAGGCCAGCACCGGGTTCGTGCGAAGCCCAAGAGCCGGTCGCCAACGATGATGGGATATACCCGGCGGCTGCTAGGAAGCAACCGGGGCCAACACGGGCCGGCGCTCGGCGCGGCCCTCAGCCCTGGCCTGCGGCAGGTAGGTGGCCAACAGCTCGCGCGCGCGGTGCAATCGCGACTTGATCGCCTTCTCGCTGGTACCGAGCACCTGGGCCATCTCCTCGTACGAGAGCTCGTGCCAATAGCGGAGCACCAGGGCCGCGCGATAGCTCTCGGGCAATTGGGCCAGCAGGGCCTGGATCTCGCGCTGCCGCTCGCGGTCGAGGAAAGTCGGCTCGGGGCCTTCCACAGGGGGCGTGGCCAAGTCGGCTTCCGGTGCCTCGTCGAGCGCCACCGACACGATGCGCCGCCGGCGCAGCCGGTCCACACAGTAGTGCGCGGCGATAGCGAGGAGCCACGAGGAGAACTTGCAGCCGGGGCGGTAGGTATCCAGTCGCCGATAGGCGCGCAGGAAGGCCTCCTGCGCCGCCTCCTCGGCCTCGCCGGCCGACCCCAGCATGCGATAGGCCAGGTTGTACACCGGCGCCTGGTAAGTCTGCACCAGGCGGCCGAAAGCGGCCTGATCGCCGGCCAATGCGCGCTCGATGATCTCGTCTTCGCTGTCCATCGCTGCTCCGGTCCCTGGGCCGAGGCCCACACATCATGAACGCTGCGACCATTATAGCCGGCAATGGTCGCAGAGGGACCGGGCGCTTGGGTAGAAATCACGGTATACGGGAAGCCAGACCTCATCCTGCCCATCTGGCCAGGCTATCCCAAGCACAGCAGAGGCGGCTGCCACGCCGCCTCTGCTGTGCTTGGGATAGCCGTTAGCGCCGCAGCCAGAGCAGCAGGCTCAGCCGCGGCGCCAGCCAGGGCCAGACGAAGCAAGCCAACATCGAGATAGCTCCGGCCATTTCGAACGGCTTGTGGAAGGCACCTTCGAGGTTGACCCTGGTGCGTGCCCGCCACGCCTTGAACATCTCCAGGGCGATCAGGAGCGGGACCAGGCCGGCGATCGCGAGCAAGACCCACGTGGGGAAGAGCTGGTTGACGAAGAGGGCCACGGCACCCGTGCCCAGGGCCACGGTCAGGCAGGCGGCCATCAGCCAGCGACTCGCCGTAGGCCCCACCAGGTTGGCGGTGTGCTCGAGCCCGGCCTTGAGGTCACCCTCGCGATCGCGCACCTCGTTATGCAGCTCACCATACATGCTGATGGCAACGAGCGTGGCGAAAGGGTAGAGCCAGCGCGTGCCCTGCGGGGTGCCGAAGACATAGACCGCGGCCAGGAACTGCAGCCCGGCAAGCATCAGGGAGTGTGAGGCGAGGTCGAGGATGGGCAACTGCTTGAGCCGCACACGGCGCCAGGAGTAGAGCTGCCCCAAAACCAGGCAGGCCAGGCCCAGTGCGAATGGCCACAGGCCAAGCAGCGCGTAGGCCGCCGCCGCGCCGGCCGCCACGGCATAGGACGCCAAACGCGCATCGCGCAGCGAAAGGTCGCCCGCCGAGACGGGGTTGCGCCGGGCCTTGGCGGGGTCCCGCGCATCGTCGGGTGCGTCCTCGACATCGTTGATCATAAAGGCAAAGCCCACGGCCAGCCAGTTCGCGACGAGCACGCCCACGAGCGGCCAGCCCAGGCGGCCCTTGACCGCCGCGGCGCCCACCAGCGTGCACACCACCACCTGCCAGGTATACTCGTTGCAGCGGGTCAGACGCAGGATGTCTTTGATGCGCCTTCTCACTCGGCTTCTCCAATTCGAACGGCCTGTGAAGCGGCCCGTTGGCGAGTTGCGGCCGCTCCACTGGCGCTGCGTGCCCCTGCAGTTGGCAGGAGTCAGTGCAGTATACCATGGATTGTAGTTCTGGCGAAAGTCAGGAACACGTGCATGGTGCGCTCCCCAGCCCTCACGACAAACGGGCGTGGATGGTACGGAGCTTACGGCGAGGCGAGGGGGCAGGCGTGGACGAGATGCAGCGCTATCTCTACTGGTGGCGCCTGTGCCGGCAAGCGCGAGCCTACATCGCGGCCAACAGGCGTATTGACGACCCTGCACAATTGCAGTATCATCCCTGCCGTCCGCACACATCACCGAGGAGGCCTCATGCTGCACCCCATTCGCAAAGCCGCCGCGCTCTCCCTGCTCCTGGCTCTGATGGCCCTCTTCCCCACCACCGCCCTGGCCGCAGAAGCGGTGCCGGTGGGTTGGCCGGGCACCCATCTTCTGACTGCCTTACTGGGCCTCCTGGCCCCCCTCGCGCTCATCCTGCTGGCCGTAGGCGCCACTCCACCCGATGAGGCCGGCGAAACGGTGGCCACGGCGCTCGGTGCGCTGGTTGTCGGCGTGGTGGCCTATGTGGCCTGCGGATTCGCCTTCGAGTTCGGCGGCCTCGCCCTGCGCGTGCCCTGGCCGGGGCTCGCCGGGCTGGTGGCCGAATGGTCGCCGCTCGATCCCTCGCTGGGGCTGGGCTGGGGCGCCGTTGGCCTGCGCGGCTTCTTCCTCGCGGGCGCTGCCGGCACACCCGATGCCTACGCCCTGGCCGCGGTGCAGCTCCCGGCGGTGGCGGTCACCGTGCTCATTCCCACCCTGGCGCTGGCGCGGCGCGTGGGGCGCGGTGTGCTCCTGGGCGTGGCGCTGGCTGTGGGCGGGCTGCTCTACCCACTGGTCGGCAACTGGACCTGGGGCGGCGGCTGGCTGGCGCTCCTGGGCGCCAACGCCGGCCTGGGGCACGGCTTTGTGGACCTGGGCGGCTCGGCCACGCTGCACGTGCTCGGGGCCAGCGCCGCGCTGGCGGGCATCCTCATCTTTGGTCGCAAAGGCTGGGCCGAACGCGGCAGCGGGCCCGCGACGCTGCCGCCAGCGCACTTTCCCATGTTCATGCTCACCGGCGCGCTGTTGGCGCCGCTCGGCTGGCTGGGGCTGACCCTGGCCAACCCGCTGGCCACGCCCGATGTGCCCGGCGGCCTGGTGGCGGTGAACCTGGTGCTCGCCGCCCTGGGTGGAGCGGCGCCCGCCCTCTTCTACTCGTGGCTGGCCACCGGCCACGTCGATGCGCTGCTCGCGGCCCGGGGCCTCGTGGCCGGCCTCGTGGCGGCGAGCGCGAGCTGCGGCTTCATGCCCCCCTGGATGGCCCTGGCCGCGGGCCTGGTGGCCGGGCTGCTCCTGCCGCTCGTGCTCTACAGCGTGGACCACGTGCTGCGCTGGCATGACCCCAACGCTATCCTCGCCACCCACGGCCTGCCCGGCATCATCGGCGCGCTGTGGCTGGCGTTGGCGGCCGATGGGCGCTACGGCGCCGGCTGGAACGGCGTGAGCGCAGTGCCACTCCTTGGCCAGCAGGGGGTTGCCGGCCTCGTCGTGGCCGCCGGCTGCGCCTCCGACATTCCGGGGCAGCTCTACGCGCAGCTCGCCGGCCTGGGCAGCATCCTCGCGCTGGCCTTTGTCGTGCCCATGCTCGTCTTTGGGCTGAGTGTGGGCGTGCGCTGGCTGGCCGGCCTGTTGGCGCGCCTCGGCCGCAAGGCGCCCGCGACTCCTGCCGAGCAGGGCTAGCGAACGGGGATATCCACCGCAGAGGCACAGAGAACGCAGAGGGGGTCGAGGCTAGGTCGTCTGGCCGATACGACCTCTGCGCCCTCTGCGCCTCTGCGGTTCTCTGCGTCTCCTGGCCCGCATTTCTTAGAGCAGTGGTTCCAGTGGCTCACCGCAATGGCCTTGATGGGCTCCGACGCCCACAAGGGGCTAGGCTACGGCCCGTCAAGACCATTGCGGCCCACTACTGGGCCGGGGCTGAGCTCGATGGTGTCTCTGCAGCCATCTCCCTCAGGAGCTCGACGACCTCCTCGTCGCTGGTCTGCTCAAAGTGCTGGTAGAACGCGCCGACCGCCCAAAAGAGCTCGGGTGAGTAGAGCACGACCGCCCGATCGACCTCATGGCTGAGCATGGCCATGGTGTCGGGCGGGCCGACGGGCACGGCCAGCGTCAGCTCGGCCGGCTCCTGCTTGCGCAGGTAGCGGATGGCGGCCAGGGTCGTGGCGCCGGTGGCTACCCCATCGTCCACCAAAACGATGTTCTTGCCGCGTACTTGGAGCGGGGGGCGGCCGTTGCGGTAGACCTGCAGGCGGCGATCGATCTCCTGGCGTGCCTGCTCGGTGGCCACCTGGATGTAGCGATCGCTCACCCCCAGGCGGGCGACCAGGTCCTCGTCAAGCGCCGCCGTGCCATCAGGAGCCACGGCGCCGATGGCCAATTCCGGGTTATCAGGCGCACCGATCTTGCGGGCGATGACGATGTCGAGGGGCGCCTTGAGCGCACGCGCCACCTCGACCCCCACTACCACGCCCCCGCGCGGCACGGCCAGAATCAGCAGGCCCGGCCGGTCCTGCATCGCGCCAAGGGCCTCGGCCAGGCGCCGGCCGGCGTCGCGCCGGTCCACAAACTGCATGGCACACCTCCTTGAGCGAAGGAACTGAGGGAAGTGGGGGAACTGACAGAACTGAAGGCGCGGCACAGGCCGTCAGTTCCCCCAATTCCTTCAGTTCCCTATCCTGTTACGGCTGCTGCCACGGGTTGGCGCACACGCTCGCCGTGGATGCGCGCGAGCACCTCGGCAAAGAGCGGCGCCACGCTGACCACCTCCAGCCGCCCATGGGGCGCGACGGAGATGGTATCGGTGACCACAACGCGCTCCAGGTCAGAGGCCTCGAGAGCCGCGATCGCCCCCGGCGCAAAGACGCCGTGGGTGGCGCAGGCGGCAACGCCGGAGGCGCCGCGCTGCATCACCGTCTCAGCGGCGGCCAGCAAAGTCGCGCCGGTAGAGATGATATCGTCGACGATGATCGCCCGCCGGCCACGCACGTTGCCCACCATGTCGGCCACTGCCACCTCATCGGGCTGTGGGCGCTCCTTGAAGACGACCGCTACCGGCGCACGGGGCGCCACAGCCTGCTGGAAGGCCTCAGCCCGCTTCACGGCGCCCAGGTCGGGAGCCACGATGGCCACCTCATCAGGATCGACTCCGGCGAAGGCTTTGGCCAGCACCGGCACGGCCTGCAGATGGGTCAGCGGGAGGTCGAAAAAGCCCTCGATCGCGCCGACGGTCAGGTCCATGGTCACGATCTGATCGGCGCCGGCTACGGTCAGCAGGTTGGCCACGAGCTTGGCTGAGATCGGCTCCTGGGGGGTGGTGCGCTTTTCCTGGCGCGAGTAGCCATAGTACGGCACGACCGCCGTGCACCGCTCGGCGCCGGCGCGATGGCAGGCATCGAGCATCAACAAAAGCTCGACGAGGCTCTGGTTGACCGGGGGCGAGGTCGGCTGAACCACAAAGACATCACGGCCGCCGACGTTGCTGTGCACGACGACCTGGGTCTCGCCGTCGCGGAAGGTGCTCACTGTGATTGCGGCCAGGCCTGTGCCCAGTTCCCTGGCGACGGCGGCGGCCAGCGACGGGTTGGCGTTGCCGGAAAAGACCAACAGCGTGCCTTGGCCATCCGGCTGCGGCATGGGTTATTCCTCCCTGCGCTGCAGAGGTGCGGCCTCGAGGCAGGTGTACACGGCACCGCCGGGGCGCAGTTGGCTCTGCATCAGCGCCAGCTCGGCCGCGCACATGGCGCCCACCCGCCCCACGCTCTGTTGCTGAACCCAGGCACCCAACTCGGCCCGCTCGAGGCTCGCCACCTGGTCACGCACGCGGGCCAGCGTGAGATGGGGCGTAAAGGCGCGACCCTCCGGCGGAAAGCCGATGGCGCCCAGCTCGCGCTCCACAGCGCATTGTAGACGTTTGAGTGCTCCCGTAGGCTCGTCCACACCCACCCAGATCACCCGCGGCTGCCGCGTGTTGGGGAAGCAGCCCAGCCCGGCCAGGGCAACGTCGAAGGGCAAGACCTCGCCCGCGGCCCGTTGCAACGCCTGGCGCAGCTCGGGCAACTGGCTGGTCGAGACGTCGCCCAGGAACTTGAGCGTGAGGTGGATGCCGCCTGGGTCCACCCAGCGGCCCAGGCGCCCCAGCGGCGCGCGCTTGAGCCGGCCCTGCAGCTCGCCCAGGGCGGCCCGCAGCGGGGCATCCAGCTCTATGGCGATAAAGGCGCGAATCGTATCCATCAGATCCCCCTGCGGCACACCTGACAGGTCTCCGGAGACCTGTCAGGTGTGCCGCCCACTCAAGCCAAGCAAACGCGCGGCATTGCCACCCAACACGCCCGCCAGGGCCTCGCCCTCCAGGCCGCTCGCACGCACGCGTTGCAGGAACCTCTTCGGGTGGATCAGGGGGTAGTCACTGCCGAAAAGGACCTTGCTGCCGGCCAGGCCCGCGGCGAGGCGAAAGACGGCGTCATCGTAGAGGTAGAGCGAGGCGGCCGTATCATAGTAGACGTTGGCCAGGGTACGCCGCACCTCGGGCATGAGCTCGTAGAAGGGCAGGCCGCCGCCCCAGTGGGCGAGCACCAGCGGCGTCTCGGCAAAGCGCGCGGCGAGCTGCACCGCTGCGGCCAGTGAGGCGCGGCCTTTGCCCGGATAGTCGTGCCCCACCGGCTCGGTGGTGTGGCTGAGCACCGGCCAGCCCAGGGCACGCGCAGCCTCCATGAGCGGCGCCAGCGTCGTCACGTCGCCGAGGGTGTAGCCCTGACCGTCGGGCATGAGCTCGCCCACGCCGGCGAGGCCAGCGGCGGCCGTGCGCGCGACCTCGGCCTCGGCGCCGGGCTGCGCCGGGTTGACCACGGCAAAGCCCACCAGGCGCCCAGGGTGAGCGCGCACGGCCTCGGCCACATAGTCGTTGGCCAGGCGGCAGAGCCCCTGGTCGGCCCAGCCGAAGCCAAAAGTCACGGCCACGTCGACCCCGGCGGCGTCCATGGCCTCGACCAGATCCTCAGCCCCGGCCAGGCGAGCGGCGGGGTTGGCGTAGAGGCGGCCAAACCAGGCGTCGCGGGCCAGGTAGCGCTCACGCTCGCGGATGATTTCCGGCGGAAAGATGTGGGTGTGCACGTCCACGATCATGGCGCTATTGTGGCACGGCGCCAGGCAAAAGTCAAGGCTATGGTTTGGACAATGGGCCACCTTTGCGGTATGATGGCCCCATGAACGCCTATCTGATCTGGAACCCCCAGGCAGGCCAGCACGATGACCACCAGCCCCTGCATGAAGCCATAGCGACCCTCCATGCAGGCGGCTGGTCGGTGCACATGCTGCAGGTGACCCCGCAGGGCAACGCCGCCCAGATGGCGCGCCAGGCCGTTGCAGCCAGGGCCGACGTGGTCATCGCCGCTGGCGGCGATGGCACGGTGAGCGCCGTGGCCAACGGCCTCGTGGGCTCTGAGGTGGCGCTCGGCGTCCTTCCATTGGGGACGGGCAACGTCTGGGCCAAGCAGATGGGCTTTCAGACCTCGGCGCTGCCCTACCGGCGCCTGCTGCAGGAGTCAGCGCAGGCTCTGCTCAACTCGACGGTGCGCTCCATAGATGTTGGCCGGGCCAACGGGCGCTGCTTTCTCTTGTGGACCGGCATCGGCATCGACGCAGCGGTGGCCCACGAGGTCGAGCCGCTCGTCGAATGGCGCCATCGTGTGGGCAACCTGCTCTATGCCGTCACCGGGCTCACCGTGGCGCTCAACTTTGTGGGGACGCGCTCGACCCTGCGCATCGACGACGAGGTACAGCGCCGCCGGGTGGTGCTGGTCATCATCGCCAATGCCCAACTCTACGGGGGCGGGCTCGTCCAGTTGGCGCCGGCGGCCTGCCTCGACGATGGCTATCTCGATGTCTTTGTGTTCAGGGGTCAGGGCCCGGCGGCCACAGCGCGCCACTTCCTCAGCCTGCTCACCCGCTACCACATGCGCGACCCCCAGGTCAGCCACCACCGGGCGCGCCATATCGAGATCCACACCGATAAGCCTCTCGCGGTGCAGATCGACGGCGAGGCCGCCGGCCAGACTCCGCTGCGCATCGACGTGGTGCACCGGGCGCTGAGGGTGCTGGTGCCGCCGGGGGCGCCGTCGTCGCTCTTCAGAGAGGAGAGCACATGCCGGCCGTGAAGCCAGGAGGAGGGCAGCGATGCGCGTGATCGCCGGGAGCGCCCGGGGCATCCCGCTGGCCTCCGTCCCAGGGGAGTCGACGCGGCCGATCACCGACCGGGTGAAGGAGGCGCTGTTCGACATCCTGGGCGGGTTTGTCGCCGCGGCGCGGGTGCTCGATCTCTTTGCGGGGACGGGCGCCGTGGGCATTGAGGCGCTGAGCCGCGGGGCGCGCGAGGCCGTCTTTGTGGAACGCGACCGGCGTGCCCTGGCGACGGTCCGCCGCAACCTGGCTGCCACCCGCCTGGGCGAGCGCGCCACGGTGATCGCGGGCGACGCCTTTGCCTACGTGAGCCGACCGCCCGCCGAGCCCTTTGATCTTATCTACATCGCCCCGCCGCAGTACAAGCGGCTGTGGGTGCAGGCGTTGCAGGCCATCGACCGCCCGGGCTTTCTCGCGCCCGACGGCCTGGCCATCGTGCAAATCTTCCCCAAAGAGGACGAGCCGCTGCCGCTGCAGCACCTGGAGCGCAGTGAGGAGCGCAAGTACGGCTCGACGTTGCTCGTGTTCTATGAGCCCAAGAGCGTCGGCGGCGCCCGTTGGTAGTACCAGAGAGCGGTGCCGGTGGCGCAGGCGTCCTCGCCTGCGCCACCGGCACCGCTCTCATTGTTGACAGTGCCTCTCCTTTGCCCTACAATCTTCTCTGAAGACGCCACGTCCTGGAGGTGAGCACAGTGAAAAGCATCAGAGAGGCCATTGCCGCGCTGGTGAGCGGGGAGCACCTGACGCAAGACGAGGCCCAGGCCGCCATGGCTCAGATCCTCGAGGGCGGCGCGACGCCGGCGCAGACGGGGGCGTTCCTCACGGCGCTGCAGATGAAGGGCGAGATCGCCGAGGAGATCACCGGCTGCGCGCTGGCGATGCGGCGCCTGGCCCGCCCGGTGCGGCCGCAGCGCACCGACCTCGTCGACATCTCGGGCACCGGCGGCGACCAGGCGGGCACGTTCAACATCTCGTCGGTCGCCGCCTTTGTGGTGGCCGGGGCCGGCGTGGCCGTGGCCAAGCACGGCGCGCGCTCCAAGTCGCACCGCTGCGGCTCGGCCGATCTGCTCGAGGCGCTGGGCGTCAACCTCGACCTCTCGCCCGAGCAGGTCGCCGCCTGCATCGATACTGTGGGCATCGGCTTTCTCTTCGCCCCACATCTGCACCCCACCCTCGAGCACGCCAGCCATGCCCGCTCGGAGATCGGCGTGCCCACCGTCTTTGACGTGCTCGGGCCGCTCACCAACCCGGCGGCGGCGCCGGCCCAGGTCGTGGGTGTGTATTCGGCCGCGCTGACCGAGCCGGTGGCCCAAGCCCTCGGGGCGCTGGGCAGCCGCGACGCCTATGTCGTCGCCGGCGCCGACGGCATGGACGAGTTCTCGACCACCGGCGTCAGCAAAGTCAGCCGGCTGGAAGGTGGCCTCGTCGCCACCTTCGCCCTCGACGCCGTGGAGCTGGGGCTGCCGCGCGCCCGGCTGGCCGACCTGGCGGGCGGCTCGTGCGAGCAGAACGCGCGCATCGCCCGCGGCGTCCTTGACGGCGACCGCGGGCCGCGCCGCGATATCGTGCTCTTGAACGCGGCCGTCACACTGCTCGTCGCCGGCCGCACAAGCGACCTGGCCGAGGCTCTCGGGCTCGCCGCCGCAGCCATCGACAGTGGGCAGGCGCGCAAGAAGCTCGACGACCTCGTCGCCTGCAGCAGCGAGGTCGCCTCGTAGCAGCCCTGCAGCCTGTTTGAGGCAGCGGGGGCCGATGGCCGGCTGTCATGCGTTGCGCGAGCCCGGTACGGAACCCTCAAGGAGGGGTTTTGGGCGGACGGCGTCGTTGCCCTGCCCGCGGGCAGGGCAACGACGCCGTCCGCCCAAAACCCCTTGCCCAGGGCTTGTGTGGTAGGAGTAGTGAATTTGTTGGACCTCTTGCACCGCCGCGAGCCACAGGCCTGGCCCGCTGCCTGGGGCCTGAAGGAACTGATCTGGGGCAGCGTGCTCGGCCTGGCCCTCTTCCTAGGCAGCGTGGTGCTCGCGGCCGTGCTGAGCCGCTTCCTGCAGCCGCTGGGCAGCGGGGCCGCCTCGGTGCGCAGCGCGCCCCTGGCGCTGACCGAGCTCACCCTGCTCATGCCGGTCTGGCTGTTCGCCGCGCGCCGGCCGGCGGTCGGCTGGTGCGGCCTGGGGCTGCGCGGCTTCCGGGCGTTGCCGGGCTGCCTCGGTGCCGCGGCGCTCCTCTACGTGAGCCTCTCTGTGAACCTGATCTGGGGGCTGGTACTGCACTTCCTCGGCTGGGCTGGCCAGCCCGACGTGTTGCCCCTCTTCGGGCAGGGGCCGGCGGGCCTGGCCCTGGCATTCCTGGCCACCGGCATCGTCGCGCCATTCGTCGAGGAGCTCTTCTTCCGCGGCTTTGCCTACCCGCCACTGCGCCGGCGCTTCGGGCCCTGGTGGGGCATGGCCATCAGCGCCGGGCTCTTTACGGCGCTGCACTTTACGCCCACGGTGTTCCCACCCATCTTTCTGCTGGGAGTCTTCTTCTGTCTGCTGTACGAGTACACCGGCTCGCTCTGGCCGGGGATGATCCTCCACGCCAGCATCAACACCCTCTCCGTGCTCGCAGCCTATCTGCTCCCTCGATAGCACATCAGGGGTTGTTGGAGGAGAAAGGCAGGCGCCGCTGGCCCGCCCGTGGGCGGGCCAGCGGCGCCTGCCTTTCTCCTCCAACAACCCCAACACAAGAGGCTAGCGGTCGCGGCCGACGAGGCGCAGGGCGAGGTCGCGCAGGGCGCGGCGCGCGGGCGAGGGGGGCACGGCCTGCTCGAGGGCGGCGAGGCCCTGTTGCGTGTGCTGCTCGGCCATTGCCGCCGCATGCTCGCGGGCGCCGGCAGCCTCGATGCAGCGGATGGCTGCGGCGACGTCGCCCTCGTCGAGCGCCGGCTGGGCCATGAGGCGCGCCAGCTCGCCCTCGCCACGCGCGCCCAGCACCTGCAGCGCGTGGAGGATGGGCAGCGTCTTCTTGCGGCTGCGCACGTCGGCGGCGGCGGGCTTGCCGGTAATCGCCGGCTCGCCCCAGATGCCCAGGAGGTCATCGACGATCTGAAAGGCCAGGCCGAGCTCGCGGCCGAAGCGACGGAAGGAAGCGTGGGGGCCGGCAAGCCCCGCGCCGAGCAGGGCGCCGGTCTCGGCAGCGCAGGCCAAAAGCGCCGCGGTCTTGCCGTCGATCATCTCCAGGTAGCGCGCGAGGCTGACCTCGGCCTGCGTTTCGAAGGCCATGTCGAGGTACTGCCCACGGCAGAGGGCGAGCGAGGTCTCCTCGAGGCGCTGCAGCGCGGCGAGCACGATCTCGGCCGGCGTGCCCTGCGCGGCCAGCCAATGCACGGTTAGACGGGCCAGCGAGAACATGGCATCGCCGATGTTGATGGCCTGCGGCACCCCCCACTGCGCCCACACCGCGGGCCGGTGGCGACGCAGCGCGCTCTTGTCCTCGATATCGTCGTGGATCAGCGAAAAGTTGTGCACCAGCTCCAGCCCGGCAGCCAGCGGCACGGCGGCCCGCCAATCGCCACCCACCGCCTGGCACGAGAGCAGGCAGAACAGCGGGCGCACGCGCTTGCCGCGAGGCGCGCGCACGGGCCGGAAGTGATCGTCGGCCCAGCCGAGATGGTAGCGCATGGCGCCATAGAGCGGTTCGACCTCAGGCGAGGGCGCCTGCAGCGCGTCGAGCATGGCGGCCTCGACGGCTGCCACGTACGGCTCGAGTTGGGTACCCACAAACAGAACTCCTTGGAACGCGGAACAACACCAGCAGAGGCGGCTCCCACGCCGCCGGAACCGCTCCTCACCCAGCAAGCGGGCCGCTGAGCACCATGGGGCAGTGGCCCAGGGCAGCCACGCTGCGCGAGCCGGTGAGGAACGCGGCCAGGCGCAGCTCGGCGAGGAACAGCTCGAGGCGCGCCACCACCGCCTCAACCGAAAGCGTCGCCGGCCTGAGCAGCGGCAGCGCCATGCCCACCAAGTCGGCCCCCAGCGCCAGCGCCTTGGCCCCCTGCAGGCCATCGCAGATGCCGCCGGAGCCGATGATCACCCGCCCCTCGCCGGCTGCCGCACGGGCGTCGCGGATGGCTTCGGCGGTGGGGATGCCCCACGCGGCAAAGGTCGCGGCGAGCGCGGCCGTGTCATCACTCAACGCGCGCCGCCGCTCGACCTCGCCCCACGACGTGCCGCCCGCGCCGGCCACATCGACCGCGTAGACGCCCGCCTCAAAGAGCGCCCGTACCACCTGCGATGACAGCCCCCAGCCCACCTCTTTGACGATCACCGGCCGGCCCAGGCTACGACAGACCTCAGCGATCTTGGGCAGGAGCGCGCGAAAGTCGCGGTTGCCCTCGGGCTGCAGGCACTCTTGCAGCGGGTTGAGGTGCAGCACCAGGGCGTCGGCGTCGATCATCTCCACCGCGCGGCGGCACTGCTCCATGCCATAGCCATAGTTGAGCTGCACAGCGCCCAGGTTGGCCAGCAGCGCGATCGCCGGTGCCGTATCGCGCACGCTGTAGGTTGGCGTCAGGGCTGGGTCTTCGATGGCGGCGCGCTGCGAACCCACACCCATGGCGATGCCCAACGCCGCAGCCGCCGCGGCCAGGGTGCGGTTGATCTCAGCCGCCGCGGGCGTGCCGCCGGTCATCGGCGAGACGAGCAGCGGCGCCCGCAGCCGCTTGCCCAGGAAGACGGTGGAGAGGTCCACGTCGTCAGGCGCCAGCTCGGGCAGCGCCTGGTGCACCAGCCGGCAGTGCTCAAAGCCCGCGGTCAAGCCTTTGAAGCCGACATCCTGCTGCAGGCAAATCTGCAGATGGTCGCTCTTGCGCTGTTCCATTCACTCCCCCTGCACGGCGACGCGTGCGCAGGGGGAATAATACTGGCGGCGACGCGCCATGTCAAGCGCGTGGTTGCTTGTTATGTCCAAACCCGGTGGCAACCGGGTAGGCGGCTGCGCACCCGCCCGGTACGAGCCTTCTCGGGGGTTTGACGGGGTCGCCTGCGCCGCCGGCCACCCCCCAGGGTGGCCGGCGGTGCAGGCGACCCCGTCAAACCCCCCTGGGCCATTACGTTGAGTGATGTTGCGAGAATAGAGCGGTTGTGCTACCATAGAGCATGAGGCCTACGGAGTCGGAGATCGCTTCGTCGGCGGCTGCGGCCGCCTCCTCGCAATGACGGGCAAAGGTTCTGTGCTGGGCACAGGGTTCAGTTCTTCCACGCGGCACGATGCCGCGGCTACAGTACGACGTCATCCGTTTGGCACGGGGTCCGGCGAACCCCGGGGTACTCGGGATGACGGACGATGGCAGAGGGTTGATGGACCGGTGACACGAGTGGCGAAGGGAAACGCGCAGGTGGGCCAGGCCGCTCCGGCCGAGCCGCCGCTGCAGGTGCTCGAAGGCACGATCGAGCGCTTTACCTATCAGAACCCCGAGAACGGCTACACGGTGGCGCGGCTGCAGCCCAAGGGCAAGGCGTACGAGGTCACCGCGGTGGGCACGCTGGCCGGCGCTGCCGTGGGCGAGCTGGTGCGCCTGCGCGGCTACTGGCGCAGCCACCCCGAGTACGGCCGCCAGTTCGAGGTGCGCGCGTTCAGCGTCTCACTCCCCGCCACCATCGAAGGCATCCGCAAGTACCTGGGCAGCGGCCTCATCAAGGGCATCGGCCCGGTCAACGCCTCGCGCATCGTCGACGCCTTTGGCCTGGCCACGCTCGACGTCATCGAAAGCGACCCCGGCCGCCTGCGCCAGGTGCCGGGCGTCGGCCCCAAGCGCGCCGAGCTGATCCGCAAGGGGTGGGAAGAGCAGAGGTCAATCAAAGAGATCATGATCTTCCTGCAGGGTCAGGGCATCGGCACGGGGCTGGCGGTGCGCATCTTCAAGTGCTACGGCAACCAGGCGCTGGAGGTGGTGCAGCACGACCCCTACCGCCTGGCGCAGGACGTCCACGGCATCGGCTTCAAGACCGCCGACAAGGTCGCCCACGCGCTGGGCATGCCGGCCGACTCGCCGCAGCGCATCCAGGCCGGGCTGCAGCACGTACTCGGCACCTTTTGCGACGAGGGCCACTGCTTCGCCAGCCAGCCGCAGCTCATCGCCCGCGCCGCCGAGCTGCTCGAGGTGCCCGCGCCCGCCTGCCAGGCGCAGCTCGCCGCACTCATCGCACGCGAGGCGCTCATCGCCGAGAACGACGCCGTCTACCTGCCCGCCTTCCACCAGGCCGAGGTCAGCGTGGCGCGCAAGCTGCGCCTGCTGCAATCGGCCGCGCGCGACCGCCTGGCGCAGTTCAGGGGCATCGACTGGACGCGCGCCTTTGCCTGGCTGCAGCAGCAATCGGCGCTGACACTGGTGCAGCCGCAGATGGACGCCGTACGCATGGCGCTCAGCGAGAAGGTCAGCATCCTCACCGGCGGCCCCGGCACCGGCAAGAGCACCATCGTCGGCAGCCTCATCGCGCTGTTGGCCGCCAAGCAGGGCAGCGTGCTGCTGGCCGCGCCCACCGGCCGCGCCGCCAAGCGCCTCAGCGAGACCAGCGGCCTCGAAGCGCGCACCATCCACCGCCTGCTCGAGTACAACCCCGGCGCCACCAAGGCGTTCGTGCGCGACCGCGACAACCCGCTCGACGCCGACCTCATCATCGTCGACGAGGCCTCGATGATCGACATCCTGCTGATGAACCACCTGCTGCGCGCCGTCGAAGCGGGCAGCCACCTCTTGCTCGTCGGCGACGTCGACCAACTGCCCTCGGTGGGGCCGGGGAACGTGTTGCGCGACCTCATCGCCAGCGAAGTGATCCCCGTCACCCGGCTGACGACCATCTTCCGCCAGGCCGCCGGCTCGGCCATCGTCGCCAACGCGCACCGCATCAATCGCGGCGAGGCGCCGCTCACCTCGCGCGAGATCCACGATTTCTACATGTTCAGGGAGCCCGACCCGGCCAGGGCAGCCGACCTTGTGATCGACCTGGTGGCGCGGCGCATCCCGGGCAAGTTCGGCCTGGACCGCCAGGAAGGCATCCAGGTGCTCAGCCCCATGCACCGTGGCGCGGCCGGCGTCGGCGAGCTCAACCGCCGCCTGCAGGAGCGGCTCAACCCGCCCGCGCCCAGCAAGCCCGAGGTGGCGCACGGCGCGCGCACCTTCCGCCTCGGCGACCGCGTGATGCAGGTGCGCAACAATTATGACAAGAAGGTCTTCAACGGCGATCTGGGCCGCGTGGCCGCCGTCGACCTCGAAGACAAGACGCTGGCCGTGGATTTCGACAGCGAGCGCGTGGAGTACGAGTTCCTGCAGCTCGACGAGCTAGCGCACGCCTACGCGGCGAGCGTGCACAAGGCGCAGGGCTGCGAGTTCCCGGCGGTGGTCATCCCCCTGCTGAACCAGCACTACCTGCTGCTGCAGCGCAACCTGCTCTACACCGGCGTCACGCGGGCGCGGCAGCTCGTGGTACTGGTGGGCAGCCCCAAGGCCGTGGCCATGGCGGTGCGCAACGACCGCATCGCCAAGCGCAACACGCGGCTGGCGCAGCGCATGCGGGAGGCAGCGCCCGAACCGGCGCAGGCGCGCTACCGGGCCGCGCCGTGAGACGGGAACGGGTGAACCACACCATGTACATGAGCGCGGCGCTCACTGCCACAGATCGCAACGGGCTTACCGCCGAGGGCACGGAGGACAAGAAGCGGTCTCTGTGTTCTCTGTGTGCTCTGTGGTGCATCGGAGCCTCATTTTCAGACTAGGATACGGGTCAGGCCGCGGGCGCGAGGGGCGCGTCGCCCGGCGTGGGTACGTTGGGCGGGGCATCGGGCCGCGCCGGGCCGATGGTGAGCGGCGGCAGACCCCAGGCCGCGCGGGCGGCGTTGCAGCGCGCCAGCTCCTCCGGCCCACTACGCAGCACGCCATCCCGCCAGATGACGCCGAACTCGCGGCAGGGGCTGGGCCGGCCGGCATAGATGGCGCAGCGCACCTCGCGGCCCACCTCGCCCAAAAGCGCGGCGCAGCGCGGCTGCCGGCAGTTGGTGCCTTGCATGCAGAGGCGGAAGGGCGGCAGCTCCTCGGTCAGCGCCGGGGGCACGGCACCACCTTGGGCTTCATCCGCCTCGGCCCAGTAGAACGAAACGCGATAGTGGGCGCAACAGGCGCCACAGCGAAGGCACGGATTCTCGCCCAGCGCCGCCGCAAAGGCGACCAACTGGGGCATAGTGCGCGGCGCGGCATCGGGGTCCAAATGGAATCCTCTGCAGCCATCACCCGTGGCTGCGCGGGTCAAGGGCCACGTCCTGTGAGCGCCGCGATTCTAGCACTGTGACCAACAGTGGTCAATTTGGCATGCCGCCAGGGGCGAGTCGCAGGACCCCCGGGAACTCTTGAACCACGAAGGCCACAAAGGGCTTGGGGTGTCGCAGGCTGCCCTTTGTGCTCTTCGTGGTGATCATCTCCACCGGTCGCCGTCGATTCAGCGACGCACCTGTGCGCGTTTGACAGGTGCAGGCGATGCGGCTATAATACACCTTCGTGAGGGGTCGAGAGGCCCCGCGGCAGTGGGCCCTTAGCTCAATTGGCAGAGCAAGTGACTCTTAATCACTGGGTTGGGCGTTCGAGTCGCCCAGGGCTCACCAGAAGCCGGTGCTGCTGATGGCAATCAGCAGGCCGGCTTCTTTTGTTTGCCCCGAGCGGGGCGGCACACCTCACAGGTCTGCACAGGTCTGCGGAGACCTGTCACACCAATTTCCATGGCGGCACAGCGATTGGCAAAAACTCCGTCAGGGGCCTGTCCATGCCGGCGGCTAGGGCCCCCTACCGTTCCCCCGTCGCGGGGGAATTGGGGCGCACGACTGCGTCCAGTGTGGCCAAGAAGCGGCAAACGCGCCGTGAGGGGTGGCGAAAGCCAGCCCAATTCCCCCGCGACGGGGGAACGGTAGGGGGGCCCACCCTGCGGGAGGCGGGATCGCCTGTCAGCAGCGGCGCGAGCTGGACCGAGTTTTTGCCAGAGAGCTGGCGCTGACCACCCGCCAGGGGAATTGGTGTGTCAGGTGTGCCGCCGGGCCAGATATGGGTTCGTTCTGCGAAAGCGCCGGTGGGCCACCCCTGGCTGCCGGCGCGATACGCAGCCTCGGCCACAAATGGGTTCGTTCGGCAGAAAAAGTTGTGGGGCCTCGCAGCTGTGCCCCATGAGGAGGGCGAGGAGACCTCGCCGCCACACGTGCAGGGCGAGAGGCAGCCAGGGCGCGGGAGGTGGCGAGCACGGGCATCTCGAGCACGGTGTAGAGCTCCTCCGGCACGGTGGCCGGCGGCATGGTCAAGCGGCCGGGACTGCAGTGCCGAGCCTCTGCAGGCATGATAGCACAAATGTGCGACTCTGTCAAATCCAGACTCGAGCGCAAAGAGGATCTATGCGGCCGCGCCTCTGCCCGCGGCTCTCGCGTCGAAAGTGGCGAGGAGCGAACAGGGATAGACAGGATGCACAGGATGGTGACGCAGCGCTTCCCGCCGGCGGAGTACGGCCGGGCGCTGGGGCTGCTCGGGCGGCGGGGCGGCGAGCCGGTGCTGAAGGTAGCGCTGCAGGGCTATGCCGGTTGACAACACGGTGAGTAAAGTGCTAAAATAACAACAGACTCTTTACACTCCTCGGATTACTGCTGCCGGCCTTCGTTCCATCCTCCGTTGGGGGCGTTCATGCTCGAGGGGTTCCGGGTCGCCAAATACCGCTTCACGCTGCGCCTGCTGGAGGCAGTCCACCTGCCCAAGTTCAAGGGCGCCCTGCTGCGCGGCGCGCTGGGCTATGCGCTCAAGCGCGTCTGCTGGTTCGGCGCCGAGAGCGACCTGCCGTGCCGCACCTGCGTGCTGCATGGCCCCTGCCCCTACGCCTACCTCTTCGAGACTTCTTCGAGCAAGGCCACCGGCAGCCAGGGTGCGGACATGCCCCGCCCCTACACCATCGAGCCGCCGCTCGACGGCAAGACCGACTACCAGGCCGGCGATACGCTCACCTTCGCGATCACTCTCATCGGCCGCGCCATCGGGTACCTGCCCTACTTCTTTGCTGCTTATGTCAATGCAGGCCAGGCGGGGCTGGGCAAGGCGTGGGGGCGCTGCGAGCCGGCGCTGGTGGAGGCGGTCTCACCGCTGAGCGGCGCCGCGGCGCCGCTCTTCGCCGACGGCGCCTGGCAGCCTGCCACGGCGGACCTCAGCGTCACCTTTCCGCAGCTCGCGGCCATGGCCGAGGCGCTGCCCGCGGGCGGTGTTACGCTCTCGCTGGCCACCCCCCTGCGGCTGAGCCTGAGCCGGCGTACGGCCGGGCTGGCCGCGGCGCACGATCACGACGGCATCGCCGCCGAGCCGGCGTTCCCCATCCTCGTCGACAACCTATTCAAGCGCATCGCGCTGCTGTACCGCACGCACTGCGGCACGGTGTGGAGCGACAACCGCGACGGCCTCTACGAAGCGGCGGCGAGGGTGCAGGCGGCGGACGATACCCACTGGGTCGATTGGACGCGCACCTCGACGCGCCAGGGCCGTGACCTGGATTATGGCGGGCTCTTGGGCCGCGTGCGCTACGCCGGCGACCTGAGGCCGTTTCTCCCCTTCTTGTTGTTGGGTTCGTTGATCCACGTGGGGCAAAAGTGCGATGCCGGCAATGGGCTGTATCGGCTGGAGTGGGGGCAAGGGTAGTGCTTCAGCCGTCCATGACTCAAGAGGCATGCCATCCGGGCGTTACGCTTCGCGCGCGGCCGGAACGGAACCCTCAAGGGGGGATTCTCGGTGGGTTGGCCGTCGTATGGCCGCCTGCGGGCGGCCATACGACGGCCAACCCACCGAGAATCCCCCTCCGGGCCAGGGCCGGGCGGAAGCGCAGCAGGTCAGCCGGCAGCCACTCGGACCACTCACGAACGCCTGCACCATGCACGGCTGGAGTACCGCGCGGCGTTGAGGCCGCTGAGAAGGAGGCGACATGGCCCAATATCTGTTGACGGCGGAGGCAGACAAGATCCAGGATCTGATCTTCCGCTCCTCGCACCTGCGCGAGGTAGTGGGGGGGAGCCAGCTCTTGGAGCGGTTCTGCACCGCTGCGACCCCAGCGCTGCTCGATCGCTTCCGCGCCTGCGGGCCGGAGGTGATCATCAATGCGGGTGGCGCGTTCAGAATCCTCTTCGAGTCGGGCACCAGGGAGGAGGTGGCCGAGTTCGGCCGCCTGCTGGCCGAGATGTACGCTCGGGCCTTGGGCGGCCACCTCACCGTGGCGGTGGTGGAGGCCGAGCCCGGCGAGGGAGAAGTGGGCCAGCCGCCCCGTTACCGCCCGCTGGCGGAGCGGGCCGAGAGCGCACTGCGCCGGGCGAAGGAAGAGCGTGGCGGGGCCGAGGCCAGCGCGCACCTGCCGCTGTGCGCCCTCTGCGCCTCCTGTGGGGTGTCGCTGGCCAAGGAACGCTGCGTGGGCAGCCGGGCCGAACTGCCCGACGAGGCCGACTACCGCTGCGGCGCCTGTGCCGCCAGGGCCGCTGAGCGCGAGGGCCAGCGGCGCGAGTTCCTCAGCGACTATGTCAAGGCCGCGCGCGGCGCGCGGCCAGAGTTGCCGGAGGAGGCCGGCCTCCCCGAAGTGGACACGCTCGCCGAGTTCGACGCCCACCACTATGTGGCCTACATGGTGGCCGACGGCAACGACCTGGGCGTGCTCTTCAGCCACAGCTCATCAGCACAGCAAAGCCGCGACCTCTCGGACGCCCTCAGGCTGGCGGTGGCCGAGGGTCTGGGGCAGGCGGCAGCCGGGCTGTATCGCTGGACGAAAGAGAAGGCCGGCGGGCTCTTGCCGCTCTTGCCCCTGATCATGGCCGGCGACGATGTATTCGCCCTCATGCCGGCCCACTGGGCGCTCGACGTGGCGCGCACGTTTGCCAGCACGTTCGAGGAGACCATGGCGGCGATGGCCGGTGAGAGGGTCACCGTGGCGCTGGGGGTGCTGATCTGCAAGAGCTCGTACCCCTACGCGCTGGCCCATCGCGAGGCCACCAAGCTGATGGAAGACGCCAAGCGCCTGGGCAAAAAAGTGGCCGCAGAATGCCAAGAGGCGGTGTCGACCATCAGCTTTGCCGAGATAGCCGGCAACCCGCTGGCTGAGGACGCCCAGGGGGCCAAGGCGCCGATTTGGGGCAGCCTGCGGCCCTACTTTGTCGCTGCAGAGGGCCTGAGCCCGGCGCTGGCCGCTCGCGGCGCGGAGCTGGGCACCCTTCTCCATTGGCGCCAGAAACTGCAGGGCGAGCTCCCTACAGGACGCCTGCAGCAGTTGCGCGCGTTGTACGCCGACCGGCCGAGGCCAGGAGACTGGGCTAAGGCCGGCGGGGCGCTGAGGGCGTGGCATGCTCGGCTGGAGCAGCTCCTGGCGCGCATCGCCCACGGCGAGGAGGATCGCATCGCACCGTTGCGCCAGGCCCTGGCAGAGCTCGGCCTGACGGCCGGAGAGGGAGGCGCCGTCTCAGACCAGTTGCCACCGGCGGTACGGCCCGACCGGGGCTACTGGCGCCCCGTGTGGCGCGACCAGAGCATCCACCTGGCCCACGGGCTGCCGGACCTGCTGGCGATGTGGGACTATGCCTGGCTGCTGGAGGCGGATCCAGCGGTCTATGGAGGACAGGAGGACGAGCGATGACGGTCGAGCTGACCTTTGAGCTCAAGCTGGCGTCAGACTATCACATCGGCGCCGGATACGGGCTGGAAAGCGGAGCCGATGCGGCGCTCAAACGGGATGAAGACGGCTGGCCCGCCATCGACGGCACGACGCTGGCCGGCCTGCTGGCCGAAGGCATGTATCGCCTGCTGCGCTCGAGGGCCCTGGGCGAGCAGCACCGCGCCTGCAGGCGCTCGGCGCGCGCCAACTCGCGCGATGGCTACTGTGGCCAGCACAGCCCGACCGCTCAACCCTGCCCGGTGTGCTATATGCTGGGCTCGCCCGCGCAACCCAAGCGCTGGGCTATCTCCAAGGCGCGCCCGGCCGACCTGCCGGAGCTGCGGGGCACACGACACCAGCAGCAGTTGGCGGCGCAGACCGTGGCCCGCGTGCGCATCGACCCGCGCACCCGCCGGGCCGAAGAGGGCAAGCTGTTCGCGCGCGAGGAGGGTGATGGGCGGCTGGCGTTCCGCTTCACGGCCACTTTTGTCGCCCCGGGCACGCCGCCGGCGTGTGAAGCGGCGATGCTGGTGGCGGCAGCGCGCATGGTGCGCGCTGTGGGGGCGGGCCGGCGCCGAGGCCGTGGCCGCTGCGTGCTGAACCTGGTCGCCTGCCGCGGCATCGCAGAGTGGCAGCCAGCCGCGCAGGAGGCAGCCCTCGAGCAGTTCAAGGAAGCATGGCTGGACGGCGGCACCCCGGCAGAGTGGCAGCGGGCGCCGGCCCTGGCAGCAGCGCGCGAGCGGCCGCTCGGCTCGGGCAAGGGCCAGCATGACTGGCACATGGTCGTCGCACTGCGCACCGAAGAGCCACTTCTCATTGCCCGCCGCGCGGTGGCCGGCAACGAGTTCCAGACGCTGCGGGTGATCCCAGGCTCGGTGCTGCGCGGTGCGCTGGCCCAGCGCCTGGCCGCGCGCTACGATCTGACAGACACGACCGGGGCCGCCTATCGCAGCTTTGTCGAGCTGTTCCTGCGCGACGCCGTGCGCTTTCCGACGCTCATGCCCGCTCTGGATCTGAAAGGAGCCGTGTGCCCGGCTATCGTGGCCCCCAGGGACCTGGTGTGCTGCTCGGCCTACCCGGCCTTTACGGCTGAGGGTGGCCAGGCGCACCCGCACGCCTTCCGCAGCGGTGGGGCCGCTGTACCTGAGCAGTGCGAGGTCTGTGGAAGGAACGGCAGCCATGCGAAAATGACCGCTGTGAGGGGCTTGGTGCCCCTGAGCGGCGAACTCCTGGGGCTGGAGCCGACACGGGCCTCGGAGGCGCACCAGCGCATCGACCCCGCGACGGGGCGGGTCGGCAAAGGGGACCTGTTCGACTATGAGGTGCTGGCTGCGGGGCAGTATTTCGTGGGCGAGATCTCGTGCAGCGGCGAGGAGGCGTGGCAGGCGCTGGTGGAGCTGTGTGCGCTGCCCGAGCCGGATGGCGAGCCGCTGGAGCTGCGCCTGGGCAAGGCGCAGCGGCGCGGGCACGGCAGGGTGCGGCTGCAATTCTCGCGGCGCGCCGATCCTGAGGTCCATCCGTGGGTCGGCCAGGCGATCGCCGGCCGCCTGAGCCCAGGTGGTGAGCCGGCGCAACGGCTGGTGTTGACGCTCCTGAGCGATGCCATCCTGGTGGACGACTGGGGCCGCTATCTGACCGGGCTCGAAGCCGGCTGCCCGGCGACGGCGCTGGGCCTGCCCGACCTCCTGGTCGAGCGCGCCTTCTGCGCCTCGCGGACCGTCGACACGTTCAACGATCACCTCGGCCTGCCGCGCACGCGCGATATCGCCCTCGTGGCCGGGTCGAGCATCAGCCTGAGGTTGCCGCAGCGGAGAGATGGGCTGCTCGAGCGGCTGAAGGAGATCGAACGGGAGGGCATCGGCCTGCGCCGCAACGAGGGGTTCGGCGTGGTCGCCTTCAACCATCCCATCTACCAGGACCTGGGCGGGCTGACCCACGACCGCATCAGCCTGATCGACAAGCTGTGCTGGCCTTCGGGCGCCGGGGAGGAAACGTTCACCCCGGCTGCCGAGTTCTTGCAGGAATGGGGCCGCAAGCTGGAGCAGGAGGCGTCGCAGGAGTGCCGTGGCGAACACTTCCTGCCGGTGGCGCGCCTGCTGCACCATCTGGCCGGCGAACCGTTCGCCGAGATACGCCGGCAACTGGAAGAGATGGGCCGGCCGCGGGGCCTGGTCGCAGATCCCCTGCCAGCGCGCACCAAGCCCGACCATTATCATGGGGAAGGCAAAGCAGGGATGGCGCTGGTGTTGCGCCTGCTGCGCGACTGCGAAACGGGCCTCAGGGGCAGACCCGGCCAACAGGCACCGCAGGGGCCGCACCTGCAGCGGCAGGCGGTTGAGATGCTGGCCGAATGGGTGGCCGGGCAGTCCGGCCTGCCGGTGCCGAAAGGAGGACAACGATGAAACGGCTCGCCTTCACGGGCACGCTGCGCCTGCAGAGTGCGCTGGCGGTGGGATCAGGGGCGGCCAGCGAGCGGGCCGATGCCCTGCTGCGACGAGACGCGGCCGGGCGCTTGATCATCCCCGGGTCGGCCCTGGCCGGCGCGCTGCGCACCCTGGCTACGCGCCTGGCGCCGCGCCTCGACCCCGAGGGCCAGGTGTGCCAGGCCCTGACCGGGGAGCGCCCCACCGACAACTGCACCTGCCTGGCCTGTCGCCTCTTCGGCACGGTGACCCCCATCGACGACGCCAGGTCGCAGGCGCGCGCCAGCGCCATCTGGGTGGCCGACGCCCGTCTCGATGAGTCGAGCGCCCAGCGACCGGTGTTGCGTGACGGCGTGGGCATCGAGCGCGCGACCGGGGCCGCAGCAAGCGGCGGGCGCATCAAGTTCGACCTCGAGGTCCTGCCGGCAGGCGCGGCCTTTGACCTGGTGCTGGAGATGGAGGCCGGCGACGGCGCGGCCGAAGCGCTGCTGGCGGCCGTCCTGGCCGAATGGCAGGCCGGGCGCGGGGCCATCGGTGGGCGCACGGCGCGCGGCATGGGGGCCTTGGTGCTGGAAGGCCTGACCGCGCGCGCCTGCGACCTGGATACGCCCGCCGGCCTCGACGCCTTCCTGCGCAGCGACGACCGTTGGTGGCAGGGCCGTGCAGCGGAGGCCTGGCTCGGCGGCGCGCTGCAGCAGGCGCGCTCGACCGTGCAGCCCAGCGGGCGAGCGGCCAAGCGCGTGGACCCGGCGCTGGTGGCGCGCTCGTGGGCCGCGGCCACGATGGTGTTGCGCGCCAGTGGGCCGTTCCTGACCAACGACGTGGCGCTGGCGGCGATGCACGGCTTTGACCATGCCCCGCTGCTGCAGGTCTATGACGAGCGGGGCGAGCCGGTGTTGCCCGGCTCGGGGTTGCGCGGCGCCTTGCGCGCTCAGGCCGAGCGCATCGCCCGCACCATCACCACCCTCGATGTGGCGCGCGAAAAGCCGGCCGATGACGCGGCCGCGCGCGAGTTCGGGCGTCGCTGCCCTGCCTGTGACCCGCTGGTGGGGGCGGAGGGACCGCTCACCTCCTGCAGCACGCTGCTGGAAGCGATGGAGGGCACCAAGAAACGCCGGGTCATCGCAGAAGCCCTGGCCGAGCAGCACCTGTGCCTGGCCTGCCGCCTCTTTGGTTCCAGTTGGCTGGGCAGCCGCCTGCGGGTGCAGGACGGCATCTACCTGCCTCCGCCTGAGGAAGAGGCCGAGCACGCGCGCAAGGCGCAGGACTTTTTGGCTATTGACCGCTTCACCGGCGGCGGGCGCGATGGGGCCAAGTTCGACGCCGTCGTGCTGTGGCAGCCGCGCTTCCAAGTGCGGCTCTTGCTGGAGAACCCTCAGCCGTGGGAGCTGGGCTGGCTGGCCCTGGTGCTGCGCGATCTGCACGGTGGTCTGCTGCCGGTTGGGTTCGGCAAGTCGAAGGGGTTCGGCACCTTGGCCATCGACCGGCTGGACCTGGGCTTCGGCTTCCTGCAGGGGGAGGACGCCGCGGCCGCGGGCCTGCCGGCAGCCATCCTAGAGCTGCCCGGCGATCAGAGCGGCGTGTACCAGACGCGGACGCTCTCGAGAGAAGGGCCGGCCCTGGCCGAATTGTGGTCGCTGGCCGGCAGGGAGTGGGCGGGCAGCCTGGTCAGCGAGGTGCGCCGGCGCCCGCGCTCCGAGGAGCTGCCCCTGACCCGCGACACCTACTTTGGCAGCCCAGACGGTTTGCCGCAACTCTACCCGGCAGAGGAGGAGCACCATGGCCGACAGTGATCTGCAGCAGGAACTGGCGCGGGTGCTGGAGGCGCCTGCCGTGGGGCCCGGCGACCTCACTATCTGGGGCGGCAAGTTCGACGACAGCCAGTTGGGCAGCTTCTTGGCGGCCTGGGGCCTACCGCGGCACGACATGCCCTGGTGCCTGTGGGAGCACGTCAGCCGCCTGACCCTGGAGAAGGAGACCCTGCCGGCAGAGCTGGAGCTGCTGGAGCGGGGCCGGGTCTTTGGCGGGCAGGGCGACCTGGCGCTGCGGCGTGACGGCCGGCAGTTCCAGTGGAGCTTTGTCGGGGCGGCGGGCATTTCGCAACCGCCGGGCTGCGACGTGGTGCCCTATTGGGCGCCTGGGCGGCCGCCGCTGCGCGCGTACCAGGAGCGGGCGCTCTTGTGGGGCGAGCGCCGCGGGGGCGAGCGCTACTACGACGACCGGGTGGCACGCGCCCAACTCCTCTACCCCTTGGGCGAAGGCTGCCGGCGGGTGCTGCTGCATTACCTGGTGTACATGAACGGCGGGCGGATCGAGTTCGTCCGGCTGCAGCGATTGGAGGGAGTGGCATGAGAGACCGTGGAAGACCGGGTCGCGGCGCCCAGCCACCGGCGGCACAGGGCCAGGGCAACCCGAGGCCGCAGCACGACCGGTGGTTCCTCAACCCCTACAACTTTGTGCGCTACCTGGGCAAGCCGGCTGCCGAGGGGCTGGCCCGCCTGCTGGGGCGCATGGCCCCGCCGCCCCACGACCGCTACGTTGGGCTCAACGGCCGCATCACCTGCCAGGTGACGGCCGAGACCCCCGTGTTCGTGGCCGATTCCGAAGACGTTGATCCCGTCACCACGGCGACAGGCGAGAAGCACTTCAAATACCGTTTCTTCCGCTACGGCGGCCGTGACGCCATCCCCGCGACAACGTTGCGCGGCGTGGTGCGCTCGGTGTTCGAGGCCGTCACCAACTCGTGCTTCTCCACGCTAGAGTGCGATGGCATCAAGCGGCTCGAGTACCGCGTGAGCGAAGACCCGCAGTTGACGCCGGCGCGGGTGGTCGCCATCGACAAAAAAGGCAACGGCACCCTGGAGCTGCTCGACTGCCGGCGCCGCGCCCCGGCCAACTCGGGCTGCGGCGACGGCCAAGGCGTGCTCAGCGCCGGGCTCATCCGTGCCTACTCGCCCAAGGTCGGCAGGTATCCTGGTGGCATGCAAGAGCGACTGCCCAATGAGGCCAGGTGCCCGGATGGCACGCGGGTGGCGGCGCTGATCGGGAGCCAGGTCGTGCCCCACAGAGACCGGGACGGCAGGCCCAACTACCGCTACTTCGAAATACAAAGAATCCTCCCGCCCAGCCGGCGTCATGAGCTGGAGCCGGCGCCCGCCGGCTGTGAGATCCGCTACGGCTACCTACACCGCACCGGGCCCAATATCGAGCGCAAGCACGATGAGCGCGTCTTTTTCCGCTGGGATGACAACGATGATCCGGAGAGGCCCGCGATCGAGGGCATTCCGGAGGACGTGATCGTGCCGTTTGCCAACCCCGTGCGCGAAGAGTACAACCGCCACATCAGGGGCTACCTCGAGCGTCGGGAGGGCCGAGAGGCGCCGGCAGCCTGGCCCAAGCCGAGCAGCTTTGTCGCCGGCGGCCACGAGCTGCGGCCCGGCTCGCTGGTCTACTGTAAGGTGGAAGGCGGGCAGGCCACCTGTCTGCGGCCGGTGAGCCTGCCCCGGCTGCCGCACGACTCGCCGCGCGAAAAGCTGCTGCCCGAGCACCTGCGCCCCTGCGAGAGACCCAAGGAGCTGTGCCCGGCCTGCCGCCTCTTCGGCTGGGTGCGCGGCTCGCCCGACCCCAGCAGCAAGAAGACACAGGTTGCCTACGCCGGGCGGCTGCGTTTCTCGCACGGCCGGATGGTCTCCGAAGGCGGCAAGGAGCCGCTCGAAGAGATCATCCTGGCCATCCTGGGCGAGCCCAAGCCCACGACGACCCCGTTCTACCTGGCGACAAGCGGCGGGCAGCCGCCGTACAGGGACAAAGACGTGTTGTACAAGGAGGGGGCGTACCGGCTGCGCGGCCGCAAGTTCTACTACCATCATGCCGGTGGGCTGAATGAACTGGAGTACAAGGCGCAGGCGGCCAACGGGATGAACCGCACCATCTGCGGCGCACGGGATACCGGCACCACCTTCGAGTTCACCATCGACTTTCACAACCTGTCGGCCATCGAGCTGGGCGCGCTGCTCTGGTCGCTGCAGCTCGACAAGAACTGCGTGCACCGCCTGGGGCTGGGCAAGCCGCTGGGCCTGGGCAGCGTCAGCATCGCCGTCGCCGGCCTGCGCCTGCTGCGCCTCAGAGAGCGTTACGTCGAGCTGAGCGCTGGCGGCGGCGAGGAGGCGGTGGCCGGCGACGCCTTGCCCACGGTGGTGCAGGATTACGTGAGCGCGTTCACCGCGGCTATGGCGCAGACCTACGGACGCCCCTTTGACGAGCTGGAGAACGTGCGTGACCTCAGGGCCATGCTCACCCGCGAGCGGCGCGGCCGGCCGCTCATCCACTACCCGCGCCCGCCGTCCGACGAGGCCAAGTGGAGTGACGCCCCTCTGCCCGACGGCAGGAACTATGAGTGGTTCGTGGGCAACAAACGGCGGCAGCGCAGAGGGAACCACTACGTGCTGCCGCCGGCCGAAGATGACAAGGGGCTGCCGCTGATCACCCGTGACGGGAGGGACTGACATGGGCCGCCTGATTCTGACGACCGTCGGCACCTCGCTGTTCGAGGGCGGCGGGAGGGACGCCAGCGCCGAGGAGCGGCAGCCCGGCGAGGAGGCCACCCAGCACATCACGGGTCTGCAGAGTACCCGCGCCTGGGATGCGCTGGCCCGGCCCAACCAGGGCGCCGGGGCCATGACCACACTCGACAGGCATGAGAACGCGCTGCTCGGCCTCTACCAGGGGTGGCTGCGCACAGACAGAGAGCATCACATCTCGGCCGAGGTCGCCAGCCTGCGCAAGCTGAACCCGCAGCCGGAGGACCGCATCGTCCTGCTGGCCAGCGACACCGTGCGCGGCGTGGTGGCTGCGCGCAGTGTGGCCCTGCTCTGCGCCGCGGCCCCGCGCCTGCTGCAGCCCCTGCCCGAGGGGCCACAGGCCGACCGGCGCGACGAGATGGGGCAGCGGCTGGCGGAGCGGCGCCAGTCGTTCAGGCCGCAGTTGCCGAAGCCGCTCTTCGAGGCCGACCTGGCGATCGCGCTGGTCGCAGGTCTCACCTGGGATGCGCGCCTCGCATCTAACGAGGGCGCCGATACCCTGTTCAGAACCACGGGCTGTCACATGCTGGCGCAGATGGTCTCGAACCTCATCTGCCATCGCGAGCCGCAGACCGAGGTCATCTGCAATATCACCGGCGGGCTCAAGAGCGCCATCCCGTTCATCGTCCTCGTGGCCTCGCTCTACGATGGCGTCAGGCTGGCTTATCTCTTTGAGGATTCGCCGGAGCTGTTGCTCTTGGATGTGCCGCGGCTGGTGCCGCCGGTGGAGGTCGAAGAATGCGTGGGGCAAGGCCGGCCGTCGCCCAATGCCGAGCGCCACAAGCTGCAGCCATACTTTGATCTGAACGCCCGCCAGCCCCGCCTGACCGCGTTGGGTGAGGCGCTGCGCATCGCCCTGGAGTGCCACTAGCCCATCAGAAAAGTCGTAGCTTAAGGTGGGGTTTGGGTGGTTTGGCCCTGCTGGCTGCCCCTGGCGCGCCTGCGGGCGCGCCAGGGGCAGCCAGCAGGGCCAAACCACCCAAACCCCTTCCGGGCCAGGGCGGGGCCGACGCGCAGCGGATCAGCCGGCAGTGGCGGCGCCGAATACGGTTGTAGTACCGGGCTACGCGGCTCTTGGGATAGGCTCTGAGTGGGAAGGAGGGGCTGAGGGGTGAGCCTGTCGGCCGACTATGGACAATCCAGCTACGAGCGCTTCCGCAAGCGGGTGCGGCTGTCCGACGACCCCTGGCGCCTGTGGCTCGAGAGCGCCATCGGCGATACGCGGCCGGCGCTGAGCTGGGAGCTCGGCAGTATCGGCCATTGGGATTGGGACGCCACGCCCGCGACGGCAGAGGCGCGCAGGCTGTGGGCTAACAAAGAGTTCCGCCGCCTGGTGCGCTATCTGCCGCTGCTCCTGGTCGATCCCAAGTGGCCTGGGGCCGCCCTCTTCAATGGCGCCGGCGGCCGGGTGCTGCGCATCCACCTGGCGGAGGTCGTGCTGGCGGCCATGCCCAGAGGTGCAAGAGAGGGATGGCAACGCCTCTCGCGGCTCTTGTTGCGGCGCCTGCTCTTCTACGATTGTTGGCAGGTGTGGGAGGGCCAGCGCAGCCGGACCCCCCGGCGCAGAGAGGAGCGGGAGCAACGCGCCCTGGCCGCAGAGCGCTGCCGGCTGGCGCTGGGCGCCTGGGTCGCCGCCCTGGGCAGGCAGGGCAGCGCGACGCTGTTCGAAGACGGCGCGCGCCGCTACGAGGCGCTCTACCCGGCGACGCTGGAGCAGATACGACAGCTCTGCCCGCGGCCTGAGCTCCTGGCGCCGCCCAAAGGGGCCGATCGCGAGAGCGAGATGACGTTGGCTCTGCTCGACAATAGCGCCCGCCCAGCCGAGCTCCGCCTGGCGGAAGACGAGCAGGATTTGCGCTTTGTCGATAACCTGTTGCGCTTCTGGTTCCTGCGCCGCTACGACTTGGGAGCGGCCGACCGGCTGCTGGACGGCGTTTGCCGGGCCGAGTGCACTCTGCGCGGACAGGCAGCGGCGCGCGTGGCCGAAGAGGCGGCGCGCGAAGGCAAGAACGGCTTGAGCAGGCAGCGGCAGCGCCTGCGGATGCTGCGGCAGAGGGCTGCGAGCCGGCTCCGTCTCATCTTGTCGCCGGCGAGCACCGGTTGGCGCGCTGCTCCTGCCGTCATCATGGCTGTTCTCACCTGGGGCTCGCTGATCGCCGCGCTGCTCGGGGGGCTCGACAGCTCCGGCTGGGCGCCCGGCCTGCAGGCGTTTTTGGCCTGGTGCGCGAACGCCTCTGGGTGCCTCTTCGAGCTGTTCCTGGGCTATGGCGTGCTCTGGGGCCTGCTACTCGTCTGCCAGTTTGTCGGCTGGGGCGAGCGGGCGATCTATCTGCATGTGCCCCGCCTGGCGGCGGCGACGCTGGTGGGCCTGGCCGGCCTGCTCAACATCGGTGGCTTTGGCGAGCTGGCCCTCTCGCTCGGCGCTGTGGGGGGCCATACTCGTGTGGCGCTGCTCGTCGTCGCCTCGCTGGCGGTAGCGCTGCTCTACCTGCAGTGGGAGGCGGGTACGCCCCATCTCAGCCGGCGCCGACGCCTGTGGCGCAGCGTGAGGCTGCTGCTCTTGGGGTTGACGCAGGCGGTGGCCCTGGCGGCGCTGTTCTCCTGGATCCTCGCTGAGCCTGTACTGATCGCTGGCGCCCGTGTGCCGCCTGATGTCGACCCCGTTCGCCTCGGCGGGATACTCGCGGCATATCGGCTGGGCAATTATTATTTGATTGTGGCCGCCCTGCTCGCTCCATGCAGCCTGGCGATCGGCGTCATCCTGCAGATCCTGTGGCAAGAGCAGCCCATGACCGATGTGGGGGTGGCCAAATGAGGCCGTGGGCAGGGCTGCGTCAGGCAGGAGTGGTATCATACCAGAGCGCAACGATTTGGTACGTTTATTGGTCAAGTTGTCGAGTCGTTCGCGAGCCTGGTGAAAGCGCGAGCAAACACGCGATTCGACGAGCTAGCGCGAGATAACACCCGTCAAGCTGACGGGCTGTCACCAAGGATGCCCCGCTGGAGAGGGGATTGAGACCATTCACCGACTCAACAATGATCTCTGTGCTCATCGTCACCAAGGATGCCCCGCTGGAGAGGGGATTGAGACCAACCAGGATGGCCGCGCCGATCACCAGGGCCAATAGTCACCAAGGATGCCCCGCTGGAGAGGGGATTGAGACACGTCACGCCAGGTGACCCAGGAATCGCCGGGCTGCCCGTCACCAAGGATGCCCCGCTGGAGAGGGGATTGAGACTTGGCGGTCTTGGCCGTGAACGTACCCTTGGCCTCGACGTCACCAAGGATGCCCCGCTGGAGAGGGGATTGAGACTTCACTGACCACAAGGTACACCAGATCCCAGAATGGTCACCAAGGATGCCCCGCTGGAGAGGGGATTGAGACCCTCTCGTGTTGCGACGGGTGCCAACAGGCGCACATGGTCACCAAGGATGCCCCGCTGGAGAGGGGATTGAGACCAGTGTAGGTCTTGGCCGACGACGTAGTAGCCGTGGGGTCACCAAGGATGCCCCGCTGGAGAGGGGATTGAGACATATCGTTCCTGCTAGTCCGAGGCACATGAACACGGTCACCAAGGATGCCCCGCTGGAGAGGGGATTGAGACCACCCAGGTTCCGTCCGCTGGTTGATCTCACTGACAGTCACCAAGGATGCCCCGCTGGAGAGGGGATTGAGACCTACAACTGGCTTTCCCTTTTTCTGAATTCCGTCCTCGTCACCAAGGATGCCCCGCTGGAGAGGGGATTGAGACGTGCCTGCTGCAGGGCGGTATGCTCAACGGTAAGCCTCGCGTCACCAAGGATGCCCCGCTGGAGAGGGGATTGAGACTCGACACGCTCTCGCAGGCGCACACCGCTCTGCAGGCGTCACCAAGGATGCCCCGCTGGAGAGGGGATTGAGACACGTCATCGTCGGCACCATTGTGGCCGTCGGGGTCGAGTCACCAAGGATGCCCCGCTGGAGAGGGGATTGAGACTTGCAACTGGCTATTGAAAATGGTCAGTTGGGTATGCGTCACCAAGGATGCCCCGCTGGAGAGGGGATTGAGACTACTCCTCGCTCTTCTTGCAACGCCCCACCGCTGCTAAGTCACCAAGGATGCCCCGCTGGAGAGGGGATTGAGACTGACGTCGGCGGGGAAGAAGTGGTACTCGGTTTCCCCGCGTCACCAAGGATGCCCCGCTGGAGAGGGGATTGAGACCGTCTGGTGCGCGGTCTGCAGGACCACATGATCGGTGGTGTCACCAAGGATGCCCCGCTGGAGAGGGGATTGAGACGAGCCGGTATGCTACCACGAAGGCAGCGTCAGCCCGGGGGTCACCAAGGATGCCCCGCTGGAGAGGGGATTGAGACTTGTCATGGTTGGTGTCCAGCCGGAGTTCGGTGGCAAGTCACCAAGGATGCCCCGCTGGAGAGGGGATTGAGACCACCATATCGGCGAGCTCCGCCAGGCGCTCACGCGTCGTCACCAAGGATGCCCCGCTGGAGAGGGGATTGAGACGTTGGTCTGCTGGGGCCTAGTGGCCTCGGCAAACTTCTGGTCACCAAGGATGCCCCGCTGGAGAGGGGATTGAGACCGAACGACGATCCCTTGGGAAGATACGCCCAGGGCTGGAGTCACCAAGGATGCCCCGCTGGAGAGGGGATTGAGACCGATCTCACCAGGTCGACGAGCAGGATCCAACCTGTCACCAAGGATGCCCCGCTGGAGAGGGGATTGAGACCTCAGGATCTAGGTATGGGCTACTTGCCGCGCTTCTTGTCACCAAGGATGCCCCGCTGGAGAGGGGATTGAGACGTTGGCACAGTCGTCGGCACAGGGGTACTGGGCCTCGTCACCAAGGATGCCCCGCTGGAGAGGGGATTGAGACAAAATCCCGGTATTTTTCCTCCTCCGGGCTTCCAAGTCACCAAGGATGCCCCGCTGGAGAGGGGATTGAGACCCAATGGCATCTGCCAGATCGGCAAAGATGCCGAGTAGTCACCAAGGATGCCCCGCTGGAGAGGGGATTGAGACGAACACAGATCAGGTCAAAAGGTATATTGAAAATCAAGTCACCAAGGATGCCCCGCTGGAGAGGGGATTGAGACAATATCCCACCATTCCGTCGTCGTGGACGGCAATGGTGATCTCGTCACCAAGGATGCCCCGCTGGAGAGGGGATTGAGACCATTCGAGATCAGATGGCCACAAGACTTAGCCAGACGGTCACCAAGGATGCCCCGCTGGAGAGGGGATTGAGACTAGATCCCTGAGCTTCGCCTCGACAATCTTCTTGAGTCACCAAGGATGCCCCGCTGGAGAGGGGATTGAGACGATGGTAGCTCCAAAGTCCGGCGCGATGACTACAGCGCGTCACCAAGGATGCCCCGCTGGAGAGGGGATTGAGACACTGCCTCCAACAACGCCCCGCGTTTGATGCCCAGCAGCGTCACCAAGGATGCCCCGCTGGAGAGGGGATTGAGACACATCGGTGGGCCTATTGCCTGTCGCAAGTGGCTCGGTCACCAAGGATGCCCCGCTGGAGAGGGGATTGAGACCGGCAGTGTCGGTAACGGCGGTGACTTGGTTGGCATAGTCACCAAGGATGCCCCGCTGGAGAGGGGATTGAGACGAGCACCTGGAGCACGAACCGCACGGCGCGAGTGAGGTTGTCACCAAGGATGCCCCGCTGGAGAGGGGATTGAGACCATTCTTTCTGCTTGCCATCTTAGTCCTCCTGTCTCTTGTCACCAAGGATGCCCCGCTGGAGAGGGGATTGAGACCGTTCGTCGACCTTGGACTGGTTGGACCTGCGAGAATCCCGTCACCAAGGATGCCCCGCTGGAGAGGGGATTGAGACACAACGGGGTGGGCTTGGCCGTGGGCGCCTTGGTGGTCACCAAGGATGCCCCGCTGGAGAGGGGATTGAGACCGGCGGGCTCGGCGGGCCCGGGGTCGACGGGCTTGTGGGCAAGTCACCAAGGATGCCCCGCTGGAGAGGGGATTGAGACACGCGACCCAGCCCCACTATCACGCATTTCTTCTAGTCACCAAGGATGCCCCGCTGGAGAGGGGATTGAGACTCAGGCGGCCGGAGCGTCGGGCCCGGGGGCCTTGCGGGGTCACCAAGGATGCCCCGCTGGAGAGGGGATTGAGACCTAACTCCCACAGCCACGACATTTCTCACTTCCTTTCTTGTCACCAAGGATGCCCCGCTGGAGAGGGGATTGAGACTTGGTGATGGACTCGGGAATAGCTCGTATTCGGTGGGTCACCAAGGATGCCCCGCTGGAGAGGGGATTGAGACCACTGAGCGAGATGCCGCCAGAGCCACTGACCGAACTTGTCACCAAGGATGCCCCGCTGGAGAGGGGATTGAGACCACCGTCACGACGACGAGCAACTTGACGATCCTCAGTCACCAAGGATGCCCCGCTGGAGAGGGGATTGAGACTTGCTTCCAGGATTGGCCGGAAGGAACTCCCGCTGGTCACCAAGGATGCCCCGCTGGAGAGGGGATTGAGACCAATGAAGCACGTCATTGGAACGGATTTTCTTCTTTGTCACCAAGGATGCCCCGCTGGAGAGGGGATTGAGACTCCACCACCCTTTCGTCCTCATCGGGAATGAACCCGAGTCACCAAGGATGCCCCGCTGGAGAGGGGATTGAGACCGGCCATCAGTCGTCGTCGTCGGAGGAGTGGGCCTCGTCGTCACCAAGGATGCCCCGCTGGAGAGGGGATTGAGACGGCCCGGCCGGCGGCGGGGGCGTGGGCTCGGGGGGCGTGGTCACCAAGGATGCCCCGCTGGAGAGGGGATTGAGACCTGGGTGCGCACGACCCGGATGGCCTGCTTCTGCTGTCACCAAGGATGCCCCGCTGGAGAGGGGATTGAGACTGGGC
>ERZ795049.807-NODE-807-length-44951-cov-4.903711_pt1 | contig 44951 bp, 42 predicted proteins | sample MGYA00375133_ERZ795049 | MGnify/ENA primary metagenome ERZ795049 (study PRJEB30178, sample SAMN05720147) | activated sludge metagenome | isolation source: anaerobic digester from wastewater treatment plant | place: Japan | collected 2015-04-20 ... | reverse complement strand
GACGACTCAACGTGTTACGGTCCTTGATGGGAGCGCGGTGAGTATTGGGACGCGTGAGGCGCCCCGCATCATCGCGGTGACCGGGCCGACGGCGTCGGGCAAGACTGCTCTTGCCATCGAGCTTGCCGAACGCCTTCACGCCGAGATCATCTCGGCGGATTCCATGCAGGTTTACAAAGGCATGGAGATCGGGTCCGCCGCGCCCACGCCCGAAGAGCGCGCCCGCGTGCCGCACCATCTGGTCAGTTTTCTCGAACCTGGCGCGCCGTATAGCGCCGGGATGTTTGAGCGGCAAGCCCGCGCCATCATCGATGACCTTGCGCGGCGCGGACACGAGACGGTGGTGGTGGCTGGCGGATCGGGTCTGTACCTGCGCGCGCTGATAGAGGGACTGTTCCCCGGACCGGAAAAGGACGACGTCATCCGTGCGCGGTTGCAGGATGAGGCCGAGTCGATCGGCACGCCGGCATTGTTCGCGCAATTGGAGCGCGTCGATCCCGACTATGCCGCGACGATTCACCCCAACGACCTGCGCCGGATCGTCCGCGCGATGGAGGTCCACGAGCTTACCGGACGCCCCTTTTCGGCGTGGCGCCGCGAGCACCGCGCGACCGCCGCATCCATGCAGGCCGTCTCAATCGCCATAGACCATCCCCGCGACGTCCTCTACGACCGCATCAACCGCCGCGTCGACGCCATGATCGAGCGCGGATTCGCCGACGAAGTCCAGCGCCTGCTCGACGCGGGGCACGCCCGTCATATCGACCATCTCCGCGCGCTCGGCTACCGCGAATTCGCCGCTTGCTTGCGCGGCGAGGGGGGGTGCGAAGAGGCCGTTGAAACCATGAAACGCAACACTCGTCGCTTTGCCAAACGTCAACTCACTTGGTTCCGCGCCGATCCGAAAATACGGTGGCTGAAGGGGACGCCGGAGAAGACGCCCTCGGAATATATCCAGGAGTTGGAGGCTCAGGGGGTTGTCGCGATGAGATAGGTGACCCGCACGGTGGCGGCGCATGTCATCCGTCGAAGCGAGGGAAGGTGTTCTTTGGAGCCGCTCGGGCGATTCCAGGTTGCGTCTTGCATGACGACTTTTTCCACTTGGGATATGACGGCTCCCATGATCGCGGCGGCGCTTTCCGCGGGCGGATACGCCTTTTCAATCGCTTTCGCCACCGCGCTCTGGAGCAGCGGTTTGGGATCGTCCAATCCCAACACCGGGCCTTCGAACCCGCACGATAGTTTTTCCGCCGTTGCGCGCAATTGATCGCACACGGACGCAAATTTGGTCAGTCCGTCGGACACGCCCGTGAAGTCCTTGCAGGAAAACCGGACGCGGGCGTTGCGCGCTACGACAACCAGGGCCGCATCGGCCACGGCCGGCTCGAACACGACGAGTTCCGATGGCGTCAGGCCGCGCTTTTCGAACTCTTCGCGGAGCGAGGTCTCGAAAGAGGCCGAAGCCTTGAGAACTTCCGCGACCGATCCCCCGGTGCGCATGGAATGGAACCAGAATTCGGCATAATCGGGCGCGGCCTCGACCGTGCCTTCGCCGATGGTTTCGATGGTGATGGGCTCCGGCTGAACGCGCTGCTGCTGCGCCAACGCGCCGCTGACGAAGGTCAACGCCACACACAATCCCCGTATGCTGGCCCGCATCATGGACGATCTCCTTCTCGCAAGATTCCGGTCGGCGCGGCGCAGGCCGCCTCCATCGGCCTGATTATTTCACACAAGCAGGTCGCGATACGACCTCGCCGGATCAGAGCGGCGGGAACGTCCCATTTCCCGGTTCCGCGGCGTGCGCCATGGCCCTGTTGCGCCTACGCCCCGAGATTGGTAGTGTTTTTGCATGAATGCCGACGCGACAACAACGAGCCGCCCGCGGCGGTCTTGCTCAGACCGCATGCAGGTATTGTGGTTGCGGGCCGGGTTCTTTTTGGCTGGCGCGATTCTGTTCGGGGCGGTCTTGTTTGTCTTGCACACATGGGGGGGATCGTGGGCGCGCGGCGCGTACCGTCCCATACTCATGCAGCGCGTCGATGAAGCGCGCGCCCGAGGCGCGTTTGGCGAAGCCGAGGCGCACTTGTTGCGCGCGTTGAGGGTTTCGCCGGCGTATGCGCCGGACATTTTCGCGGGGGTCCGTCTGGATCTATGCGTGATGCCGGAACTCGCGCAACGGCTTCGGCAGCTTGCGCCTTCCCTGGAAGAGCCTCATGTTTTGCATGCGGAGGCGGGACGCGACAGCGCGTTGTTTGCGGCGCCTATGGCGCACCCAAGCAACACGGCGAACCCTGAATAATACACGAACGGCATGACCAGGCTGATCGCGCCGTAGGCCCCAAGCAGGACTGCGTATGCCGCCAAGCGCGCCCGCTCGTCCGGATTCGAGCGCGCCCTCAGCCATGCGGCGCACAGCGAAGCGGCGATGCAACTCCACAGCCAGCCGTAGGCAGCCAGCCCCGTCCATCCGGTTTCAATCCAGAGCAGCAGCGGAACGTTGTGGACGGTCACGGCCGGCGTTTCGCCAAGCGGGTCTTCGAGGTGGATGACGGCTTTGTGCGCCGTATCAAGGCCAAAGCCGAATGGACCGCCTTCCTGGGCCCGGTTCATCATGCCCGCATAGTGCCAGACGCGCGAGGCGATTGAGGCGTCGCCGCCTTGCCGAAACTCCGTCGCCCGCCGCTGCACTGACTCGATCAATGCGGGGTGGATTGCCCAGACCATGGCCGTGATTCCCGCGGCGGCCGCGACGCCAACGCCCAGAACACGGAAACGGCGTCGCGACGCGACGACCCGGAGCAGCGCGAGCGCGATGCATACGGCCCATCCTGCGCGCGACATCGTGAGGGCAAGGCCAACGGCGATCGCCAGGAACGCTCCTGCGGACAACCCCGCGCGAAAGCGCCCCCGCCACAATCGCCGTTCGAACAGCAGAAACGATGTCGCGAACAAGAACAGCAACGCTTGGTGATTGGGGTCCGGCAGGCCGACGCTCAAGCGCCGGATGCTCGAATTCGCGATGATCGAATCAGCCGCGGCGGGGACGTGACCCCAGAAAAAACTGTCCATGGCGGCCAGGCCGCTCAATGCCGCCGCGGACACGAACAGCGCGGGAATCCGGACTTGAACGGATTCGGATCGGGCAATTTCCGCAATTGCGTAGAATAGCAGGGCATACTGGAAAAATGTTTGCGTCGCGTTCCAGGAAGCGTCGGAATCGATCGAATGCGGCAGCGAGGCAAGACAGGCCGCCGCAAACAGCGCGATTCCCGATTCAATGTGCGCCCGGGCAAAAGGAGGGCGGCGCTCCGACACTCTCCGGATAACGTGGACCAGCACGGCAAGTCCGCCCATCGCTTTGGTCAGCGTCCACCCTGCGCCCGGGATCGTCGTCAACGCCTGCAGCGGCAGGGAAAACACGAGGGCGTATAGGGCGTAGCGCTCGAAGGCGCACAGCGCGAGAGATAGACGGCTGTGCGGCGGCTGTGCGGCGAGAGTCATTTCCGGTTCTCCAACAAGAGTGCCGCGGGCAGGTCCGCTCCTAGCGAAACGGCTTCCGTGGCGCGATCGCCGCCGGACAAACAGGCGACGAATGCGTACGCCTGAAGCGCGTCCGGGGCGGGCAGAGCCTTCAGGCCAAAACGCTCCAACAGCAGTCGCCGCGCATCCATAGACATACGCGCCACGGCCTCTCCCGATGCGCACCCCGCCAGCAAGGCCGGCCCGCTTTCGCGTTCGATCCAATCTTGAAATTGGCGCGGGGCGCGAGTCAACGGAGCAAAGCAAAAGATTGCGTCCCGAATCACTTCGCCCGAAACGGCATCCACCACGGCAAACCACCATCCTCTTGGCGTGGATACGCACCGGCGTCGTGCCTCCGACAACACCCCGTATGTGTTGCCGGTCGCTCCTCCGTGGGCAAACACGGCGATGGCGGTCGCGGAGGCTTCTCCGACAGCGCACGACGGCAAGTCTTGCGGTTCGGCGCCGAGCCATGTCAGGAGCGCGGCGCTCTCCTCTGGAGTTGGCTCAGGGTTCAGTGCGCCAAAAGCGAGACTGCCGCAAATGCGGCCCGCCTCCACGAAATCCGTGGATGCCATCGGCAACGGCGGCGCAGTCTCCCAAAACGTCAACAGAGGATTGTCCCCCTGCGCCGACAAGCGATGCATTCGCAAACGCGCGAGCGGATTCTTCATGGACTCGGGATAACGCGCTTCCAGGCGGTTCACGAAATCGCGAACGGCATCTTCGGTCGGCGGAACTCCGTTACTGCGAAGCAAGGCGCAGGCGTCGCCCGCTTCCGGCGCCGTTGCGAGGCAAATGCCGAGTCGGATTGCATCGGTCTGTCCCGCCGCTACGGCCAGATGTTCGATCGCGAATTCTGGAAAGCCGCGCTCGAACATGATCTCGGCCGTGATCGCGTGCAACGGGCGGAAATACGGGTGGACGAGGAGGAGTTTTCGCGCGAATTGCGAGGCCTGGTCCCACTCGCGCTGCCGGGTGAGGTCTTCCAGGCGTCGCAGTTCGGGAAGCGCCGCGCCGGGAAGCGCGCGCGCGTTCATGGCGATTTGCGCAACCACCAACGCGAGAACCGTCGTAACGGCGGCAGCGGCGAGTATCGCATCGCGCGGCATCGTGCGTCCGTTACGGCGCGCTGGCCGGCAATATAGACAGCTCACATCCATCGAACCACAACGTTCCTGTCCCGCCTGGCGACGATTCGGGCGCGGGACGTCGCAAGAAGACCAGCATTTTGTCGGTGTCGCCGGGGACCGCGAACGAGATCGACGTCAAGGTCCAATCTTGCGTTCCGGTGACGGCGGGCTCGCTAAAGCGGCAGAAGGCCTGATAGCCTTTTTCGCCGTGCTGGACTTCGATGCCGGCCTGTCCTGCCACGTCGCGACTTTTAACGTAGGCGCGCAACAAGTAGGAAGCGCCGGGAACAAGTCCGCTCACTTCCTGGGCAATGCCCAAATTGGCGCTGGCATCGCAATTCACCATGAGCGAGGCCGAACCTTCGAGGAAGGGTTCCGAGCCGCTCCCTTGCTTTACGCCCTGCGTATCCATGATGTTCCAACCGACGGGCCGTCCGTCGCGCCATTCCTCGAATCCGGCGTTTTGGAGCAGGTTGTTTCGCGCAATGGGCGTCGCTTTCAACTCCGCCCTGTCCCACCATACGGCACCGTTGCCGTCCGAAGCGAGGGAAGACGTCAAAACGAGTTGAAGACGCTTCGTGAACAGAGGCGGCTCGAATGACAAGGAAACCAATGTCCATTCGTTTTCGGAAAGCGTCGTCTTTTCTCCCTGTGCGGCAAACCGCGCCGCGCCGCCTTCTGCGTCCCGCGCTTCGATGCGGACGTCTCCTTTTCCGCGAACAAGCGCCCGGGCCCGGTACATCGTTTTGCCGGTCACGTTGATCGTCTGCTTGAGCTCGCAGGAGGCGACGCCTTCGATGCGCAGGCTGCGATCGCCGCTCGCCACCAGCGGCAACGAAGCCTCGGCGCGTGCGGCCTCGGCAGGCAAGACGGACCATCCCTCCGGGCCGTCGTTGGCGAATTTCTCGAAGTCTCCATTGATCAGCGCATTGGGACCTGCGGCCCCTTCGGCAAGGGGAGGGATCGGGACGGGATCATAGACCACCATCGTTCCCGGAGCCGGACGATCGGGAGCGGACGCCGCGGGGCCGGTCTGCTCTTTTTGCGTTTTGCTGCAGCCGACCACAAGCGCCGCCGCACAGCCGATCGCCAGCATTCGCCCAACTTTTCCCCATCCGCAACGTTTTTGGGATCGCATGCCTATCGTTCCTCGCGCGTAGTTCATTCGTTCGCCAAGCGCTGCTGCAGCGCCGCGTTTCGGGACAGTATAGCACCGCGCCGCCAGCCGTTCACGGCGATCGCCTGCAGAATGTGCGGGCAGGCGCTTAGGAAGAACGTGACTCTGGGAACGCGCCGGATCGATTGTTTCTCGGAACGTTCCCCGGTATCCTTTCGTGGGCGATGTTTGGCGGGGCGCTGTTTTGGATGCGGCCGGATCTGGGAAAAAGGAGGACTGCTTCATGGGGGTTTCGATGTTGTTCGTGATCAGTTCGCCTCGGTCAGGCAGCACGATGCTGGAACGGATGCTTGAGTCGCACTCGATGATTCTCGGCGGTCCGGAGCCGCATCTCATAACCCCGCTGGCGCATCTGGGCGTATGGGATAAAGTGGACAAGGCTCCCTACGATCACATTCTCGCGGCAGAGTCGCAAAAGCTGTTTGTTTCGAAGTTGCCGCATGGCGAGCAGGACTATTGGGACGCGTGCCGGGCGTATTGCGACGTGTTATATGGCCGCTATCTCGCGACAAGCGCGAAGACCGTCTGTCTTGACAAGACGCCGGCGTATGCTTTGACGCTGCCGTTTCTGATGAAGGTGTTTCCCGACGCGAAGTACGTCGTGCTGACGCGGCATCCGCTCGCGACTTTTTCGTCGTATGCCAATTCTTTTTTCAACGGCGACTACCAGGCGGCCCATGCCTACAATCCGTTGCTGGAGCGGTATGTGCCGGCCATTGCGCGGTTCCTGCGGCAGCAGTCGGTGGGGCATCTGCACGTGCGCTACGAGGACCTCGTCAAGGACCCGGAAACGTGGATGGAGCGGACGTACGCCTACATTGGCGTGCCGTTCGAAAGAGATACGGTCGATTATGGGGCCAAGACTCCGACGCAGAACAAGCCGGAGGGACTCGGCGATCCGTTGGGCGTGGGCCGGCACACGCGCCCCACGACAGGATCGATCTCGAAATGGGTCGAGGAGCTTGCCGCGGACGCTGACAAGCGCGCATTCATGGAGAACGTCATGGGACGCCTCGATCCGGACGACCTGGCAATCCTCGGGTACCCCGCGGAAAGCCTCTGGAAACCGCTCGAAGAGGCCCTGGGCCGGTCTGTCGCGCCGAGGGCCAAGTCGTCGTTCTCGCTTTACCATGCCCAGCGCAAGGCGATTGTCGCGTTGCGCGCGGCGGCGCGGCGCCACGGCCCGCTGCGCAAAACGCTTTCGAAAATACGGTTGGCGTGCGATGTCCTGCTGCGCGAGTGAGATGGAAATCGCCGGCGAAGCGTGGTACATAGAGAGGTGTTTCTTTGACGAACGCAGCAAAGGAGACCAGCCGGAATGTCGGAAACGGACGATACAATTGAGTTGGCATACCTTGCCTTGGCGGTGTTCGCCGAAGACGGGACGCTCGACATGCGGGAATTGGACGCATTGCTGGCGCAGGCGCGCCGCGACAACAAAGTGACGGATCAGGAGAAGCGCATCCTGGCGAATGTATTCGATCGCATTGGCCGCGAGGATGTCGCGACGGACGTGTGGGACCGCATCCAATCGGTCCGCCGTCAATACGAAATCTAAGCGCATCGCCCATGCGTCTTTTTCTCATACGCCACGGGCAATCGCTCGAGAACCTGAACGGTCCTCTTCCCCCGGACGCCGATCCGCCGCTCACCGAACTGGGTCGACGGCAGGCGCAGCGCGTCGCCGATCGTTTTGCGGGGATGAAGCTGGACGTATTGTATTGCGGCCCATTGCGGCGCAATCTGCAAACGGCTATTCCTCTTGCGCGGGCGACAGGCCTCGATCCTTGCCTGCTGCCTTCGCTTCACGAAGTTGGCTCAACGGTCGATGCAACGAATTTCGCGTATGCCGTCGAGCAGTTTCCGCGCATCCGGATTCTTTCCGAAGCCGCTTACGATCGGCTGGCGCCAAACGAAACGCGGGTCGAGGCTTTTGAACGCGCGGGAGCTTTGGCCGCGTGGCTTTGCGGCGCCCATGCGGCGGCCGAGCAGGCCGTGGCCGTGGTCACGCACGGCATGTTTTCCGATCTTCTGTTGTCGCGCTTTTTGGGGATGGCCTTTGCGGACTATACGCGCTTCAGCACCGGCAATTGCGCTGTGCATATCGTCGACGTGACGCCGGACCGTCTTAAAGTCCTTAAACTCAATGACGAATCCCACCTCCCCGAGTCGGATCGCACCTGATCGCAGACGCTTTTTTCCCGGAATTGGGGGCTATTTTCCCGCGTCTTTTGATCCAGAAGAAGGCGCGGAAAAGGGAAAACAACGGTCTTCTCGCGTCGGATGTCTTGAGGAACGCGTTGTGCCGCAAGCGTTGCGTCACGCTTTTCCGTCTTTGCATCGATCGCGGGGCTCCACGCGCTGGGGATAATAGGCCTAAACATCCACCTGGCGCAGCGTTTTCGGTTCTGCATCCGCCGATCGATTGACGCTTGTGCAAGGCTTCCACTATGATGCCATACGCGGATGCCAATGTGCGGAACGGCGTTGTTGTCGTGCGAGACGGGGGGCTGGGAAAGCCCGGGCCCGGATTCGACTGGAAGGGCGGTCTGTTGACGAGGCATATGTTGATAGCCAGCGCCGCGGCGCTTTGTTTCATCTCTCTGCTCGCCACGGCGTTGCTTGTTCCCCTTGTCATGCGGTTCGCCCGGGCCATAGGCGCGGTGGATCGAGGCGGCTACCGGAAGGTTTTTCAGGGCGCGATGCCGTTGTTGGGCGGATTGGGCGTAGCCTTGCCGCTCATCGCGTTGTGTATGGCCGGCGCCGTCGCAGGCTACGGCGTCGTTCGTCACTGGCAGTGGTTTTGGCTTTACCGTCGAGACGTGTTCGACGCGTTGTTTTCGTTGGCGGGTGAGCGCGGCAATTTTCTGACGTTGGCATGGGGCGGCGCCGCCATTGTGGCGCTGGGTCTGGTGGACGACATCAAAGGGATGCGCGCTCGCTGGAAGCTTGCCGGGCAGACGGTTGTCGCGATCATGGTTTGCCTGTCGGGGCAGATGCTCACCACGGTGTCCCTGCCGTTTTGGGGGAGCGTCACCTTGGGCGCCGGCGTGGGCGGGCTGATTAGCGTGCTGTGGATAGTCGGCCTGATCAATGCGTTCAATTTGATCGATGGCGTGGACGGCCTTGCTTCGGGCGTTGCCTTGGTGGGGGCGGGGGCCCTGATCGCGCTGAGCATGATTCAGCAAGATGTTTTCGTGATGTTTGCCGCCGCTGCGTTGGCCGGGAGTCTGCTCGCGTTTCTGTTTTACAATTTTCCTCCGGCGCGGATATTTCTTGGCGACACGGGCAGCATGTTTCTGGGGTATGCGTTGGCGTTGCTTTCGCTTTCGGGGGCGCAAAAATCCGAAGCCGCGATAGTTGTCGCGGGGCCCATGCTGGCTCTCAGCCTGCCGTTGTTTGAAACGGTCGTCTCTGTTCTCCGCCGTTCCATTCGAGGCGTTCCTTTATTCGCGGGAGATGCGCATCATACGCACCACCGGCTTTTGAGCAAGGGCTATTCGCAGCCGAGGATCGTGCTCACCTTTTGCGGCGTCGCTTTGCTTCTTGCAGGAGCGGCGATCATGTCCGCTTTGATCCCCCCAGGATCGCGCTGGGCGTGGTGCCCCTACGCGTTGTACGCGGGGGCGCTTCTGTATATTGCCGTGCTGGCGGGTTATCTTCGCCCGGCGAGTTTCGAGGCGACCCTGGAACGGCATCAGCGCAACAAAGGTTTCCAGGCCTTGGCGCGCTACGTCGCTCCTCGGTTGGGCAGGGCCAGGCCGCCCGTTGAAACGGGGTTGCTGTTGGAACTGTGCCGGCAGGAACTGGAACTTGCGGGCATCGAGGTGCGGCGGCAGGCGAACCGGCTCGTGTTGCTTGCGACGCAGCCCGGCAACGACGACGCGGCGCGAACGCCCTTTGAAACGTTTGGGGTGAAATCGTCCGACGGTCAGGATCTTTTGGTCGCGTATGCGTTTGTTTCCGCTCCGGACGAAACCCGGCGCCAGGATGTCTGCGCCTGCTTGGCCGCGATTTTTGACGGGATGGACATCGACGAGTTGGACGCGGTCATTTCGCGCGATGGCAATCGGCGCAACTCAATCCCCGGACAGCCTTGACCGCCTCGTCGTGCGTTCCGTGTTCTCGCGCACACTGCTCCCATTGCTTGCCCAATTCCGGGATGTGCGTGAACTCGCGAGTCTTTATCAGGGCGCACAAAAGAGACTCGTACACGGAGACGGGGCAATGCGCGGATCGGTATGCCTGCCAATACAAAGGCAAGGCCTGCAAAGCGTCGTCTTGTTTCCATAACAACATGTCCGCAAGGCGCACCAGCGCCTCTGTGCGTGCGGCCATCGTGGTAAACGGCTGATGCAGCGCCAGCCGGTACGCTCGTTGCGCGTTTGCATAGCGGGCCATTTCCTCGAATCGCATGGCGCGCGAGGCCAGCGAGTCGCCCTCGCCAACGTCTCCGTTCGCGCTCCAAACGAGCGGGCTCGCCGGTTCCGGAACATCGGGCTCCGCCGTGCGGAACAAAACGGACGACCCGATCAAGACCGCTGCAACCCCGCCTGCCAAACCCAGAAAGATCCTTCGGTCGCGCGGCGCGATGGCGCGGGCGTACGCCATCCAGTCGGCGCATAGGCGCTTCGTCGAAAAATCATTTGCGTCTTGCGAGGCGACCTCGTTATTTTCCGGATCGGTAAGCCCGATCGCCGCGCCCGCGAGCATCCACCAAAGCATCATGGCGGTATACACCTGAAACGTTCCGTCCACCAAGGCGATGGTCATCCATGCGCACCCGCTTGCCGCGGACCCCAGCGCCAGGTAACGCGCCAACGGAACAGCTCCGCCCCGGCGCCACAATTGGCCTACCAGGCCGAACATGAGCGCTGTCCATAACGCAAGACCCGGAATTCCGGTTTCAAACAAAAACTTGCGATAGTCGCAGTGGGCGGCCAGCAGCACGCCCGGGGCATAGGGCGATCCTGCCGTGAATTGTTCGACCGATCCCAAGCCGTGACCGCGAATAGGATGCTCCACAATCGCCGCGTCGATGGCGCGCCAAAGTTCCTTGCGCGATTCAAGGGAGCTTTGCTCTTTTGGGTTGGGATGCAACAGGGCCGCTGTGCGTTGTTGAAACACGCCGCTCGCAAAGCCAACCGCCGTGAACAGCGCCAGAAAGAGAGCCAACAGCAGAAAACGCTTGAGCCCAGCGCACAAGACCGCGACTTCGATTACAAAGGCGACCATCGCCGAGCGGGTGCCGGTGGCGATGAGGGCCACCGGCATCAGCGCGGCGAGGCCCAGAAATCCTGTCCGGGCCGCCCATTGTTTCGAAAACAGGGCGCATCCTATCGCTATGGGGAACAGCACCAACAACATATCCGCATACGCCTGCGGATAGTCCTTGAATCCATCGAGACGGCGCCAATTCATCGCGTTGCCGGAAAAAGACTTCACCATTTCCGCAAAACCGGCCTTGTTCATTACCCATAGGAATTGGGCGCCGCCGATGAGGAGCGTGCCTACGGCGATGAGGAGAGACACCCAGATCAAGGCCCGCGCAAAACGCTGGGAACGAGCGGCGCACGCCATTCCGAAGACAACCACATAGGACGCGTAATTGATCCATTGTCGAAAACCGAAAAAGGGGTTCGTGGACCAAAGCAATGACAGGCCGCAGACCAGCAGGAATGCCGCGGCGATCCATGCCACAGGCTTGCGCGCCACGGCGGGATGGCGGAGCGATAAGACCGTCAGGCCTCCCGCCAAGGCCGCCAAATTGACGGCGCCGTCCACGCCGATGTTCACGCCGGCAAGATCAAAATCGGGCAGATAGCCCCCGAACTCGCCCACAAGCGGCAACGCCAAGAGCATGAAAAACGGCGCGCGCGCCATGAGCGCGAAAACGGTCAGCCCAAGAACCAGCAGCGCCGCGATCTGCACCTTGTCGCGCCACGGCTCCACGGCGCCGGCATGCGCTTGCGCCGCGATGCGTTCGGTTTCGCGTTTGTCGAGGTCAATGAGGATTTCCGCGTCCGCACCGCCGGAGGCCGTCTCTCGAACAACGAAATCGTCGAGAGCGAATACGAAAGGCTCTCCCTTCTCCGCTTCCTCCGTCAGGACGCTGAAAAACAAGTCTTCGCTCGTGGCCGTGAATCGACAGGACAGACGCTGCCATTCGCCTGTCACGATGGAGACGCGCTCTTCGTCGAACCCGCCGTCTTGTCCCGGTACGACGGCGATCATTCGCACGCCCTGATATCGCGCGATGCCTTTGACGGAAACGGAAGCTACGTAAGAGGATCCTTGGGTGCACCATAGCGGAACCCCTGCCGCCTCGACCATGCCCGGCGAAGCGAAATCCCACATCCAACGGGATCGCTTGTCCGTTCTGGCCACGCGGACCGACAGGCCGAAACGGCCCGTCCGCACAAACGCCGCATCGGACGTGCGGCGCATCTCGCCGCCGTACCAGCCGCCTGTCCCCTCTTCGAATGAAGGATCGGCAATTAGGTTGATCGGAGGTTCGGGGGAATCGATTGGCTCGGCGTCGGCGTTTTGGAAAAGGCCTAACGCTCCTCCGAGGAGCAATGCAATGGCGAAGGCGACCCGACAGCGATTCACGGAATGCCCCATTCGTTTGCGATTCGGCCGGAAATTTTCACGTCACGATTTCCCCAATCGTAGCCGAAGCCTCCCCATCGGTCAATCTCCCTGCAGGGTCGTGCCATGCAAGCCGCACCCAGGAGTAGGCTGTCAAAATCGCGAGAAACAAGATGAGAAGGTCTACGCGAATCACGTTTTGTTGCATGCTGGTCCTAGTCGATAACACTGATAACGGTCGAACCAAGCGGTTCCTTCTCGTGTCGATCCTTTGGCAGCGTTGATTATCCTCACAAACACGGCCATTTGCGTGGTGTCGGCGGGGAGTTCCACAATTGCCTGGAGAGGGGTCCAGCCTGTTGTGCCGGTCACGACCCTTTCGCTTGCCCCAATGTACTTGGGGCCTCTCGCGTCACCGCACTGAATTTCGAGACGAGCTCGTCCGCCCACGTTCTCCGTCCGTATCCATCCCTTAACGAGATAGACGCTGTTGGGGGTGGTTGTTATGACTTGCGGGATGCCGAGGTTGGTAGCGTCCGTCAGTTTCACGCAAAGCGAAGCGTTGCCGTCAATTACCGTCGATTCTGCGTCAACGGCGGCAGACATGCCCGGCGCTCCATTCCAGAAAGAGGGCCAGCCGCCGGGCACTGTCTCAAAGGAGCCATTTTGCAGCAGGTTGCCATTCTTTACTGTGTATGACGCAGCGTCGGAATCAAGGTCGTATCCCTTTGCGACGAGATCATCGATCCAGTCAAGTGGTTCGAGAAGGCGCTCTTCCATTTCCAGGGCCTCGACCCACAGTGTTCCTGGGCCATCATCGGATTCGTCGGGAAAGTGTCGTAGCGTCACGTCCACGGAGTCAACATCTTCCGGGACTGAAAATTGGAGGGCCAGTGTGGCTTCATTGGCGGTTCCCGTAACCCAGGATTCCTGTTGAACTCCATTGCGGCAAAAATAGGTATACCCGCGCCGTGTGTCCCGAACCTCAAGACACACGCGTCCACGTATTTGATGCGTTTGCGCGGCTGCTTTTAGCGTGTAGATCCTTTCCGGTTTTACGGGGAGAGTTTGCGTGATGATGCTGCAGTTCATCTTGCCTCTTACATCTGCTTTGAGGCGTCTTTTTGGAATACTTTCTTTGTGCGGCTCAAGCGAAAGCGGGGGAGCGCCTTCGGAGATGTTCCAATGAGTGGGGTTTCCGTTTGCATCTAGCTGCTCGAAACGTCCATTGCGAATCGCTACATCCGGGCGGCGATCGCCGGCAATCAGGCTGTACGGCTCTTTCAGGGGCGGCTCGGCATACACCGCGTGAAGGCCGTAATAGGAAGCATACGCCCCATTGGTGGCGCTGTTTGGCCACGGGGTAATATCAAGGCCCATATAACAACGGGGGGCATCTGGCCCTTTAGGGAATACAATATCGCTTACGCCCAAGCGACCCGCGCGTTCGGCCATGAGATTCCGGGCTTTTGCGAGAGTGCTCCAAGGGTAGAGATCTTTCAAAATGCATACCGGCGCGTTGCGGGAAAATTCGGATGTGACGGTCGCCACAGCAAAGGCAATGCCGGCAATGCCGCAAATGATTTGCGTCGTGCGGCGCAGTTTTGGGGCGTTAGCCGTGTCTACGTGCGAGACAAGACTCCAGAGAGACCAGATGCCCGTCATCAGGATGACAAGGAAAGACGCCTCCAGAACGCGATGGAACGGGCGTTTTCCCATTGCCCAACAACCGAAGGCCAGCCATACTACAAAACAGGCTACGCCGACTGTTAGAACGCCTCCGGCGGTTTGGAGGCCATAGCGGCGAACGGTTTTGTCTGTTGATGAAGACCGCGCCAGAAGCGCCCATGTCGCGAGGAGAATGATGCATGAGATGACGCGTGGATCAAGGAGCCACGAACGCACGTCCGTATGAAGGATCTCCATGAATGCGCGCAGGGCTGCCCCGTGATCTCCGTGGGCGGAGAATTCTTGCGCACGGCTCCAGTTGCCTGGCGCCACGACCACAGAGGCGAATCCTAAGAGGGCAGTTCCAAGAATGACAGCGAGAAGCCAGCGTTCTGGCCGTTTTCGCGCAAATGCCACTCCACACATGACCGTGGCTGCTGCACAAATAAGCATCCCGACCAATTCATGTAAGCCTACGGCGTATACCGTCAAAGCTACGGCTCCTGCGACGCGTAATCCCCGTAAGGGCCGAACACTTGTGGCGCGAAGGGCGGATAATCCTATCGCAATGAGAAATAGTGCGCACGCCATGGACAGTTGGTAAGTCACTGCTCCTGTCCACCAGAGGACGGACTCCATGGTCCGCCAACCGGTTATCGAATACCACAGCGACAAAACAAGCAGAGAGAAAAAGAGCGCAACCTTGCGGGGAAGACGAGGATCCAAGGCGCGGAAGAACACATGAAGAGAAGCCGTGCTGATGATCGAAATGATGATCAAGAGATAGGGATAGATGCGCGCCACATCGAACCACAAAAAAGGGATGCCAAGCGTGAGAACATGAGTCCAACGGCCGGTTAAGTGCAGATAGAAATAGGTGAGGAGATTCCAGAGGCCGGACTGTTGCGCTCGGCCCGAGGTCACGTAATCGTCGTACATCGGGATTGCGAATAGTTGCAGAACGCCTGTCATTTGCAAGACCACGAGAGAAGCAAACACTGCAGCGATCGATCCGGAAGACGCGAATGTAGAACAAAGCGCATCTGTTTGGTTAGCGCGGCAATGGGTAGAGGATTGCGTCGCCAGCATGGTGTTTCGGAAATCTTGCTCGATTTCAGCCATAGATCCTCCGGGGGTTGCGCACGTCATCACGATACAGGTTATTGCGCAAATCTTCTATCTTCTTCCTAGCAGGGGTTCGAGGCGATGCATCTTCGAAAGCTCCTGGGCGTCGCGTCATGAAGCTTCATCGGGGCCGGCCAATTCGGCGTCTCGAAGCTGGTTGCGACGGGCAATGCGGGCGTTGCGTCGCAGGCCGTCGCATTTGGCGCGCACAAGCGGAGAGCCTCGAAAGCGATCGAAAAACGTATGCTCATCCAGCGAGGCCAGTTCGGCAAGGTCTGGATTCGCGCGGCCTGGACGCGGAAAAAAATCCGGATCGGTCGTCGGCGCGACGTCGCGATTCCACGGGCATGCGTCCTGACAGACATCGCATCCGAACACCCAGTCCCCCATGCGGCGGGCGATATCGTCCGGGATGTCTCCGCGACGCTCGATCGTTCCGTATGCAATGCAACGCGCCGCGTCCACGACGCCCGGCGCGATGATTGCTCCCGTGGGACAGGCGTCGAGGCAGGCCCGGCACGCGCCGCATTGATCGGGCATCGGCGCATCGGGCTCGAGTGCGACCGTCGTGGCCACGACGCCCAGGAACATCCACGATCCCAGCCCCGGACGCAACACGAGACTGTTTTTGCCCAGCCATCCAATGCCGGCGCGCGCCGCCCATGCTTTCTCCAAGACGGGCCCGGCGTCGATGCTGATGTAGCAGGCGGCGTCGGGTTGTAGAGAACGGATGGCGTCGGCCAATCGCTTGACGGGTTTCAGAAGCGCGCGGTGGTAATCGCGCCCCCAGGCATACCGCGATACGCGCCCGCTGTCCGCCGGTCGCGGAGGGCGCGGCGCGAAATAGTTGCGCGCAACGACGACGACCGAACGCGCTCCTGGCAATTTGCGCGTGATGTCCTGGCGCGCATCTTTCGTCGCGGCCATCCACGTCATGTCCGCATGATACCCGCGCGCCAACCATGCGCCGAGACAATCATCCGGATCGATCGGCGCGACCGCCGCAACGCCGCATGCATCAAACCCTAATGTTCGCGCGCGATCTTTGATGATGTCGGAGCAAGTCATCGTTACGTCCTTGGAGAGAACCGGGGGAACCCTTCGCGGAAAAGGGGTTCGGGGAAAAGCCTTTTTCCAAAAAGGCTTTCCCCGAGAATCATGCGATCTTACCCAATCGTGATCAATGAAGGATCGTACTCTTCCGGTTTTTCGAAGCCGAGAAGATGGAGCAGCGTTGCGGCGACGTTGCTGAGGCCGGGGTTGGCGACGCCGCTCATGGCGATGGGGTTCGCGCCGGAGTAGTCCGCGATGATGAACGGCACGGGGTTGAGCGTGTGCGCCACCATCGGTTCGCGCTTTCCTTTTTTCTCGGTGAACATGCAGTCCGCGTTGCCATGGTCGGCGGTGATGACGGCGATGCCCTTGGCCGCTTCGATCGCCGGCAGCAGGCGTTTGAGGCCGAGGTCGACCGTCTCGACGGCAATGCGCACGGAGATGGGCACGCCGGTGTGGCCGACCATATCGCCGTTCGGGAAGTTGAGGCGGATGAACTTGTACTGGCCGCTCTGGATGGCCTCGAGCGTCGCGTCGGTGATTTCGCCGGCTTTCATCCACGGACGTTGATCGAATTGCACCTTGTCCGACGCGATCTCGATGTACTTCTCGAGCTTTTCGTCGACGTAGCCGCTGTTGTTGCCGTTCCAGAAATAGGTGACGTGCCCGAATTTTTGGGTTTCGGAGACCGCGAAACTGGTGATGCCCGCCGCGCACAAGTATTGGCTGATCGTGCGCTCGATCGCGGGCGGCTCGACCAGGAAATTCGCGGGGATATGCTCGTCGCCGTCGTACTGCATCATGCCCGCGTAAAAGACCTTCGGGCATCGTTTGCGGTCGAACTTGTCGAACTCGGACCCTTGCTCGAACGCCTTCGAAATTTCGATGGCGCGGTCGCCGCGGAAGTTGAAGAAAACGACCGCGTCACCGTCTTCGACCGTTCCGACGGGCTTGCCGTTCTCGGCAATGACGAAACTCTCCATGTACTGGTCGGTCATCGTCGGGTCTTCGGCGTAGAAGGTATGCACGGCTTCCGACGCCGACGCGAAGGGACGGCCTTCGCCGAGCACATGGGCCTTCCATCCGCGCTCGACGACGCTCCAGTTCGCCTCGTAGCGGTCCATCGTGGTGATCATGCGCCCGCCCCCGGATGCGATGCGGTAGTCGCGTCCAGCCGCGCTCAGTTCCGCGAGTTTCTTTTCGAGCGGCCCGATGTACTCCAACGCGCTTTTCTCGCCGACGTCGCGGCCGTCGAGCAACGGATGCACGCGCACTCGCTTGACGCCGTCGCGTGCGCAGCGATCGAGCATCGCGAAGAGGTGATCGATGTGGCTATGGACGTTGCCATCGGACAACAGTCCGATAAAATGCAGCGTGCCGGCGGCCGTGGCCGATTGCCACGCTTTGCCCTCGAACAGCTTGCCCGTGGCGATGGCGTCGTTGACCAACATCGCGCCTTGGCTAAACACGCGGCCGGCACCCAGCGCGTTATGGCCGACTTCCGAGTTGCCCATGTCCTCGTCGCTCGGCAGGCCGACGGCTCGGCCGTGGGCTCGAAGCTGCGTATACAGCGGCGCGGCAAAAAGCTTGTCCAGCGTCGGCGTGTACGACACGAACACCCCGTCCGACTCGTCGCGCTTTCCGATGCCAATGCCGTCCATGATGACCAGGACCACCGGTCCCGGAAAAGCGGCGTAGTTGGGAAGTCTTGTCAACGGAAAATCGATCATGGCTTTCTCTCCGGGCATTGCCCATTCTGAAAATATTTCGCCCCAAAATGGGCGCGCAACGCGAAAGTCTACTGCCTTCTCGCAGCCCAATCAATGCATCCGGTTCTCGAATGCAATGCCTGCGCGTCGCCTACCGTCCCAGCAGCATCCGCACGTAATGCGTCGCATGCCATGCGGCCCAGGCCACGCGATCGCGAAACGAAGGAACAAAAAAATAAAGCGCAATAAGGATTGCCGCGACGAGCAGCGCGTTCGTGCGCAGCTTGCCGAGAAATCCAAACAAGAGGCGGACCGTCCCCATGGCGCTGCGCCCGAGGATGCGGACGAAGCCTTCCATAAGCCACCCGAGGTCCGTCTCGCTGACGATGCCATGACTGCGCGCGGCAAGGCCGTCGGGCACGCATTCGACGGCAAGTTGCGTGTGGCCGACCTGCACGATGCCGCCGGACCGCACGATGCGCGAGCGGAACATGCCCGCGCGTTTGCCGTTGACGTACACCGGCGCGGCGTCGAGTTGACGCACGCGGTAGCCGTCCGACACCGTCGTGACAAGCGCGTGGACCGGTCGCACGTCACTATCGAGGCGCACCGGTATCTCGCACGCGATGTCCTGGCCGATCCGCAACGGCGCGCGCACGACGGGGAACTCCGCGCCGTCTTCGGGGCCGTTGATCACGACAAAGGCGTCGGTGATGCCGGCGTTCATCGCGCGCGCTCCTTCTCGGTTTTCGGGCGCGGTTCGCCCTTGCGGAAAGTCAGTTTGCCGTTGACCATCAATGCCTCGATGAGGTCGCCGGGTTGGAACGTGCCTGCGAGGATGCGTTCGCTGATGGGGTCGATGATGTAACGCTCGACGGCGCGGCGCAGCTCGCGCGCACCGTATTCGGGGTCGTAGCCGACTTCCGCGAGGTGCTCGTACGCGCCCTGGTACATGCGAACGCCGAAGCCCTTGTCGGCGAGCCGTTGGCCAAGCTGGCGGATGTTGAGACTCAGGATCGCGCGGATATCGTCGAACAGCAGCGGATGGAACGGCACGATCTCGTCGATGCGGTTGATGAATTCTGGCCGGAAATGTTTCCGCAATGCGTCCATAACCTGCGGACGGTTCGCGTGACCACCGGAACGCTGAAGCAAATCGGCGGCGATGTTCGACGTGAACAGGATGATGCAGTGCTTGAAGCTGACGTCGCGTCCGTTCGAGTCCTTCACGCGGCCTTCATCGAGCATCGGCAGGAAAATATCGAACACGCGCGGGTGCGCCTTCTCGATCTCGTCGAACAACAGAATCGAGAATGGCTTGTTCCGCACCGCGCCGGTCAAGCGTCCTTCTTCGCCGTGGCCGACGTATCCCGGCGGCGCGCCGATGAGTTTCGAGACGCTGTGCGACTCCACATACTCCGACATGTCGAAGGTGATGAGGTGGTCCGCTGAACCGAAGAGCTGTTCCGCGAGGGCCTTCGCGAGTTCGGTTTTACCCACGCCTGTCGGGCCTAAAAACAGCAGCACCGCATCCGGGCGCGACGGATCGCCCAGGCCCGCGCGCGCACGTTTCACCGCCGCGACGGTCCGCGCAATGGCTTCGTCTTGACCGATGATGCGGCGTTTGAGGCGGCGTTCGAGATGGCCCAGGCGGAGGCGTTCCTCGGCGGTGATTTCTTCGATGGGCACGCCCGCGATCCGGCTCACGACTTTGCGGATGTCGTGCGGCGTGACTTTGTTCACTTGCGCGAAATCCGAGTCGCTGTCGAACAGCCCCGGTTTGTGCTTCATCGCGATGGCCTTCAGCCGATGCCGGGCGCACGCCTGATCGAGCACGTCGATGGCCTTGTCCGGCAATTGACGGTTCGGCAGGTAGCGTTGCGTGAGCGCGATGGCCGCATGCAAGGCGCGGTCGCTGATGCGCGTGCCGTGGTGGCGTTCGAGCGACGGCTTCAGGAACGTCAGCACCTCGAAGGTCGCCGGTTCCGACAACGGGTCGATGCGCACCATCTGGAACCGCCGCTCGATGGCGGGGTCCTTCTCGATGAACTTGCGGTACTCCTGTAGCGTCGTTGCGCCGATGCACCGGATTTCGCCGCGCGACAACGCGGGCTTGAGCAAGTTCGCCATGTCGAGGCCGCTGCCTTCCGTCGCGCCCGCGCCCATGATGAGGTGAATCTCGTCGATAAAGAGGATGGTGTCCTTCGAGCGCTTGAGGTCGTCGAGCAAGCGCGTGAGACGTTCCTCGAAGGCCCCGCGATATTGCGTGCCCGACATCAGCGCGGCCAAGTTGAGTTCGAGGATGCGCTGTCCCTTCAGGAAGCCCTCGCCGGCTTTGGTGGTCGCCATAACGGCGAGACCTTCGACGATACGCGTCTTGCCCACGCCCGCTTCGCCGACGAGGATCGCGTTGTTCTTGTTCTGTCGCGCAAGGACCTCGAGCAGCGAAAACATCTCCTTGTCGCGACCGATGGCCGGGCCGAGCGTTCCGCGCCGCGCCAACGCCGTCAAGTCGCGCGTCAAATGTTCGAGCGAGACGCTGCTGCCGTCGCGCGGTTCCGATTCATTTTCCTGCGCGGCTTGGGCCGTTTTGGGTTCGCGGCGCGGTTTCGCGGCGGATTCCGGAACATGCGTGGAACGCGGCTGCGGGGCCGTGGCGTGCGGAGTCAGCGCCCGGCGCAATTCTTCGATGAGCGCGCCGCGATCCAGTCGGAGCCGGTCAATCGCACGGCTTGGCCCGGCATGCGCATCCGCGAGGATCGCCAACAGCAGATGCCCTGTGGACGGCGTCGCCTCGCCGAGACGCTGCGCCAACCGCGTCGCTTCCGTGGCGACCGCCGCGCACCGGGGCGTGTAGAACACTTCGCCCGCGACGGAGACCATCGCGCCCGCGGGCCACTGTTCGCGCGCCAACTCGCGAGCGGCCTTGTGCAACGATTGGATGTGTCTGTCGCCGAACGCGCGCGGCAGTTTCGACGATTGCGAGAGGATGGCCTCGAACAAATGATCGACGCCGACATAAAGTTGGTTCCGCCGGATGCTGATCTCGGCGGCCTGATCGATCATCGCGTTGATTTCCGGCGACACCGGCACATGCATGCGTGAAGTTCACCCCTATCGCGGATTTCCGTTAGCCCGGCGCCTCCTCCTCCAACCGCCCGCGCCGATCTTTTCAGACGAAGCGCGCGTTTGCGTGCGTCAGAAGATACCCCTTGTTGCGCGCGGAGCGCAAGTCAATCGCAGTCGCATCATGGCCCAAGCCGCGCCGGGAGATGGAAAACGGAGTCGCGGCACGCCCAAGGGGAAACAGATCGAGCACGGTCTTCACTCTGCGTATCTCCGCGTTCTCTGCGACTCTGCGTTTAGGGTCGGACATTTTCAACGCAGAGACGCAGAGGACGCAGAGATCGGAAAGGGGTGAATGCCCTTTGCGTGGGCGGTCTCACGTGCTAGGTTTGCCACGCCACCATTTCCTTGTAGCGCCCGGTCTCCGTGCCGGGCGGTTTTACGGAAAGCGATGAGACGAATCCACACCGCCCCAGATCAGTGCGCCCAGACCCGCCCGGCACGGAGACCGGGCGCTACAAAAACGAAAATCGTGCTCCAAACAGTAAAATCGGGACGTATATGGAGCCGAAAAGTCCTAATGACTCAGAATTTTATGCAATGGCCCTGGCCGCGCTCCTTGATCCGGAGCTCCGCTCCTCCGTATCCTCTGAGTCCAGACGGCGCCCTGCGCCTTGGGCGGTTCCGGCTTGTCAGTGCGTCCGTCAGGCAACAAATGAGGGCTTGCGGCGATGCATGATCCCGATGTGCGCTGGAGTATGTTGTGCGCCCTGTTCAAGGCGCATCCGTGGCATGGCGTTTCGATTGGCGGCGAGGCCCCTGATCGCCTCACCGCATACATCGAGATGGTTCCGGCGGATTCGGTGAAATACGAGCTGGACAAAGATTCGGGGCTGTTGCGCATCGATCGGCCGCAGCGGTATTCCAATGTTTGTCCGGTTTTGTATGGTTTCGTTCCCCAAACGTATTGCGGCGATGTGTTTGCGGCGCATTGCGCGGAGTTCGAGACCCGTGCGCCGCTGCAAGGCGACGGCGATCCGTTGGACATATGCGTGCTTACGGAACGCACCATCAACCAGGGCGATATTCTGCTGCGCGCCATTCCCATAGGCGGCTTGCGCATGCTGGATGGAAACGACTGCGACGACAAGATCATCGCCGTGCTGGATGGCGATCCGTCGTATGGACAGTGGAGGGACGTTGGCGATTGTCCCACGCCGTTGCTCGATCGCTTGCGGCACTATTTTCTCACCTACAAGCAGTCGCCTGATCAAAAACGACGGGACACCGAAATCACGCGCGTGTATGGCCGGGATGAGGCCCACGATGTCATACGCCATTGCCAACAGGATTATCTCGGAGCCTTTGCCGACGTTGCCAGCGTGTTCGGGCGGCTTATCGCTTCCAAGGACCTGTTGCCGCCGGAATGATCCGGCGATCTGTTGGGGCCAGGCTATTCCGCGGCCATTTCGGTTCGTCCGATCTTTCTCGTCCCCTTTTCCACGCCGATGTTGCCGTCGCGTTCATCCCTTTGTCTCTGTAGCCCCCAATCGCCATGCTGGGCGCGTCCGGGCACGGTGGCCGATATTCATGCGCCATTCGCTCGGGTTTTCATGCAGCGGCCCGCTCCTCTTCTTGATTGAATGCGGTCAAGATGGCACAATGCGGCGGTTCCGCCAAAGAAAGCGAGGATTCGTATGCAATGCCCTGAAGAGGAAAAAGAAGAAGGACGCCCGGATGCGTTCGCGTCCCGGCTGCTGAAAACGCGCACCATCCTGGTGTCAGGCCAAGTAGACCAAGAACTGGCCGAACGCGTCATCGCCCAATTGCTTGTGCTCGACGCCGAATCGCAAGACCCAATCCGCGTGTTCGTCACATCGCAAGGAGGACACGTCGATTCGGGCTATGCCATCTACGACACCATGCGCTTCGTGCGTTCAAAAATCATCTCCATCGGCGCGGGATGGGTGGCCAGCATCGCCGTTCCAATCCTCCTGGGAGCCGGAAAAGACAGCCGGTATTCACTGCCCAACACGCGATTCCTCATCCATCAACCCAGCGGCGGCGCCGGCGGCCAACTGGCCGATCTCCGCATCGAAGCGCAGGAAATCCTCAAGATTCGCCAACGCATCAACGCGCTGATCGCCAAAGAGACAGGCCAACCGATCGAAAAAGTCGCCAAAGACAGCGATCGCAATTTCTGGATGAGCGCCGAAGACGCACTGGCATACGGCCTCATCGCCAAAATCATCGACAACGCAAAAGACATCGTCTAGGCGGCCCCCAGACGCCGCGAATGACCTCGCGGCGCGAGATTCCAAACATCGTCGATCTCCACGCAAAAACGGGGAGCGCTCTAGAATGGACAGCGACCTGGTCGTCGCATTGGCGTTGCTGATGACTCCCGGCGCGGGAACAATGACCGTCCGGCGCGTCATGAAAGCGGCCGATGCGCTGGGAACGCGATTGAGCGCGCTGACCGAAACCCCGCCGCGACGCCTGATAGATCAAATGCCACCGGGCTTCACCCCCATAACGCGGGCCTTGGCCGCATGCAGCCCGGATCGCATCGAAAATGCGCGCCGCCTTCTCCGGCGCCTTGCAGACGCGGGCGCTCAGGCATTGCGCTACACGGACGCCGGATACCCTGCCGCGTTGAACCGTCACCTAGGCGATCAAGCGCCCCCCATCGTATGCGCCCTGGGCGATGTGAATCTGCTGGAAGCCAGAATGGCGGCAGTGGCGGGCGCGCGGAACGTCAGCCCCCAGGGAGCACGCCTTGCGACCCTATGTGCGCGCGCCCTCTGCGAACACGGCATCCCCGTCGTAAGCGGCGGCGCGCCAGGCGTCGACCAAGCCGCCCACGGCGCCTGTTTGGAACACGGCGGACGCACCATCGCCGTACTGCCGCAAGGCCTGTTAACGCACCGCGCGTCCGGCGAATGGCGCGAAGCGATCAGCGACGGACGCGCCGTCCTCATTAGCGAATTTGCGCCGGATGCCGCATGGCTCACGCACGCAGCCGTCACCCGAAACGCTACGATCAGCGCGCTGGCCGACATGGCATGCATCATCGAACCGCGCAAAACAGGCGGCAGCATCCGCACCGCCCGATGCACGCTGGCGCAGGGCAAACCCGTAGCCCTCTACGCTCCCGACGGACCGGACTCCCCCGCAGCGACGCTCACGACCGCCGGGGCGGTTCCCCTGCTGGATTCAGACAACCGGTTCCACGCACAACGCTTGCTGTCGCTATGGGAGCAAGGCCCCCAAAAACGCGCCGCGCAAACCGACCTGTTTTGAAGACGCCGCGCTATTCGCCCGCGGCGTTCACAAGCGGAAACGAGGAAATCCTGCCCATCCGGCTGAAAGGAAGATACCGAAACCGCACGCGCCCGACAATGCTGTCCAGCGAAACCGTAGGGCCACCCCCCGTTGTCTGGAGGGTCCACGAGCTGCTGTCGTCGCTTCGGTTACGGTTGTCGCCCAGCACGAAAATCCGCCCCGATTCAACGACCACCTCCGCTTTCATCGCATAAAAAGGAGGCTCCTTGAGATACGGCTCCGATGCATACCGCCCGTTGATGTACAAGGCGCCGTTGTCGACCTTGACGACGTCCCCCGCGACACCAACCACGCGCTTGACCAAATACTCCCCGCTCTGGACAGGGTCATGGAGCACAACAACGTCGCCCCGATAATAGGCCGGCTCCCGAAGGGTAAGAATATAGTCGCCCGCTTGAAACGTCGGCTCCATGGATTCCGACGGGACAAGAAAGAACCCGATGCCGCGCACGGCCGACAGGTAGAGGATCGGTATCGCCGCGACAATGATAAACCCGTACCATATCTTTCGTGCGCGGGACAACGAAGCCGTCATGGTCCGCCCCTTCCGCGCGAAATCGGCCCGTTCGCACGCTTGCCCCGTCCATTCATGGCGTTTCGCCGCTCCCCAGAGACGCCGCCGGATCGCCGATCCGATCCATCAACGCCTTCGCCGCGGCGCTGTCCGGCTTGAGCGCCAACGCCTGACGCAAAGCATGCCGGGCATGGTCGTTGTCGCCCAGACGAATGGCGGCGCGCGCCTCGTACATCCACGCAAGAAACTCTTCCGCGCTGGAACCGGCCAACGCGCGGGCGCGCGCCCAAGCCTCAAGGGCCAGCCTCCAGTCCGCTTCGACGCCAAACTGCTCGGCGGCAAAAAAATTCTGGGCGTAATCCCGCGCCAGCTCGAAATCATCCGGTTGGATGGCGACGGCCTTTTTCGATTCCTCCATCGCCCGGACATACACCTGCTCCAACGTACAGCGATAATGCCGCTGCGCATGGCTGCGGTGAATCAACAACACCTGCGCGTGATTGTATAGAAAATCGGGATTGTCCGGTTCGAGCTTGAGGGCCCGATCAAAGTTCGTAAAACCCTTCGCATAGTCCCCGGCATGACAATAATGAATTCCAAGATTGTTGCGCGGAGCCGCATACCGGGAATCCGCCGCCGCCGCTTTTTCCCAAAATTGCACCCCTTCGGATTCACGGCGCAAGCGGTCATAAAGAAGCTCGCCATAATAATTCAAGGCCCTTGCGTTTTTGGGATGCCGCCGGAGCACGCGCAAATAGGCTTCCTCCACAGCGGCGATCCGGTCCCGGGCGCTGCGCGTTCGCTCGTCGGCCAATGCCGCATCGCCCGCCTGTCGCAACGCGATCGCCTGCTCCTCATCCCACGCAGCCAACGCCTGCTGCGCCCGATCAAACTCGCGCACCCGCGCCACGGCCTGGTTTCCATCCCGCAACGCCCCATCCAGCGCCGCCAAAAACGCCGCCGGCGCCTGCAACGGAGAAAGCGCGTCCTCGCTCGATGCCGCCGCCGCGCTGGCGCCGGACGATGCGGGAGGGGCGGCTCGATGGGGCTGCGCCACCGGGGCCGCCGCCCATGCCGCAACGCACCATCCCAGCGCCGCCAATAGACGGACGGTCGCAATCATGACGCTTCCCTCTCGTAAATGCCCGGACGCCACCATGCGTACGCATCGATGGGCTTAATCGGCGCAAACCCCAAGCGCTCGTACAATCGGCGCGCAGGATTGTCCACCGTGACGCCGAGCGCCGTCCGATCCAGCCCTTGACGACGAAACGCATCCGCCGCTTCACGCATGAGCTGCGTGCCGAGAGATTGTCCCTGGAACGCCCGCCGCACCGCAACCGCAAGATAAACCCAATGCCCGGCATCGGCTCGCTAGCCAGAATCACGCCCGCGCACACAGGGCCAACCCATATGCCGCGCAGGAAACCCGGAAAAACCGGTCCGTAACTCCCCCCCGCAGCCGTTTCAACAAACGTCCGCGCGGCAGCCTCGTCCCGCGCATCAAGATGAACGCGCCGATCCGCATGGCCGACATACGCATCCACCACAACCGCCGCCGCATCGCCATACTCCTCGGACGTCAACGCGCGGCCCGCTGCCGGCCCGGAAAGCGCCAGCGCAGGGAATCGCACGTCCGCCATCATGATTTGGCGCGGCGCGACCGAAAAATCCAGCCCGGCGAACGCTCCTTCCAAACGCGTCGCGCCAAACGCAACATATTCCGCCACAATAGCGTCGACGCCACCCGCCTGAAACGTCCGCACGGATTCCCGGACAAGCCTCCCTTCCACGCCCAGACCGGCATGGTCCCGAAGAACGTGCAAAAACGTGATGCGCGCCGCCGCGTCGCGCACAAACCCAAACAACATGCCAACCGTTCGGGCGCCGTCGCACGCCCCCAACACATCCACCAGCGGATGTTCGATAGTGGCGCTCAACGTGGGAATGGCGACGCGCCGGTAATGATCAGCGGCATCCACCCCATACAAGACCTCCAACTCGTCGGCCACTTCGGCAACGAATTCTCCGATATTCTCCGGAAGACCAGGCATGCGCTGAATGCGAAGCATCGTTCCTTTTCCCGCCATAACGGCCCATTCGCCACAACCTTCACGATAGCCTCCACTTTTTCCTCGCCCGAAAACAAGCTTTTCCGCAATCTCCTGCCTTGTTTGACGACGTCACAAAACAAACTCCCCAAAGAACGACCCGGACGATTACTCCGTCGCCGCGTGTTGTGTTATCGTGAAGACATCGATGCTTTCCGGACGCAACCCGGCGCATTGCAGCGATGCACAGACGGAAGAAAGGGCGCCCCGCCATGGAAATACTGCGCTTTATCGACCCCGCCTCGGTTTCCGACCTGAACGCGGGATGGTCCGACGGAGAACTTGCCGTATTCGACGCCATCAACCAGAAAGTGGCGGCGGCGGAGTCCATCGAACAAATCATCGACTTCGTCTTCGATAGCACGCGCTCGATGAGTCCCTGCGACCGCATCGGCGTTGCGTTCTTCGAAGAAAACGGCCGCCGCGTCACGTCGCATTACGCCAAGGCCCTGTATCACCCGCTGCTTCTCGCCAAAGGATACAGCGAAGACCTTCGCGGGAGCTCGCTCGAAGGCGTGCTCGACACGGGAAGGGTCCGCGTGATCAACGACCTCGACGCCTATTTCCGGCGCCGACCCTACAGCGCCTCGACAGCGCTGCTGGTCCGCGAAGGCGTGCGATCAAGCATGACGTGCCCGCTGGCGGTGGACGATCGGCGCGTGGGCTTGCTGTTTCGCAGCGCGCGCATTCCCAACGCGTACGGCGAACGGGAAGTGCGCATGCACCTGGCCATCGCGGAACGCTTGAGTCAGGCAATCGAAAAAGCCTACCGCATCGAACAACTCGCCGCCGCAAACCGAGCCTACGGCGAAATGCTGGGATTCGTCAGCCACGAATTGAAAAGCCCATTGGCATCGATCGTGATGGACGTGGCCACCCTGACGGAAGGCTATTACGGCGAACTTGCCGAACCGCAGCGCGAAAAAGTCCAACGCGTGGCGGACAAGGCGAATTACTTGCTAAGCCTCATCCGCGATTATCTCGATCTCGCGCGAATCGAAGGCGGCGAATTGGCGCTCGACCTCTCGAACGACGTGGATTTCATGGAGGACATAGCCTTGCCCGCGGCGGACATGCTTCGGCCGCAAATCGAGGAGCGCGGTTCCCGCCTGACGTGGCAAACGCCCGAAAACCAACGCATTCATTGCGATCCCGCCCTCCTCAAGGTCGTCATGGTCAATCTCATCGGAAATGCGGTAAAATACGGCTCCGAAAACGGCGAAGTGCGCGTGACCCTCGCGCGAACGCCGCGCGGAATCACCGTCGCCGTTTGGAACGAAGGACCGGGATTCCCCGAGAACGAACGCCCGCGCCTGTTCCGGAAATTTTCGCGCATCCCGACGCCGACGCTGGGCAAGCGCCCAGGCACCGGCGTGGGCTTGTATACCGTGTGGCGCATCGTGGAATTGCACGGCGGCGCGGTGCGGGCGGAATCGGAGGCGGGCCGGTGGGCGTCCTTCGGCTTCGAGATGCCGCAGCCCATCATGGCCGCGATCAGCAAGAAAGGCGACGCATTCGCATGAATACCGACAGCGAAACCATTCCCATTCAAGAAGAACAAATCGAGGCCGTGCTGGACCGCAGCAGCCGGCTCGCCGCCGCGCATATCCGGGAAATACTCGCCAAAGCGCGGGAACTGCACGGCCTCACCATGGTCGACGTCGCGGCGCTGATGCACGTGAGCGATCCCGAACTCATGGGCGAACTGTTCGACGCGGCGCGCGCCGTCAAGGAAGAGATATACGGCAAGCGGCTGGTCTTGTTCGCGCCGCTGTACATCTCGAACCTCTGCGCCAACGAATGCGTGTACTGCGCGTTCCGGGCGCGCAACACCGCATTGAAGCGCCGCGCGTTGACCCAAGAAGAGATCGCGCGCGAGGTGACGCTGCTCGTCGAAAGCGGCCACAAACGCATCCTGCTGGTCGCCGGCGAATCATATCCGCAAGAAGGATTCTCCTACGTCCTCAAATCCATCGAGACCATCTACTCGGTGAAAAGCGGCAACGGCGAAATTCGCCGCGTCAACGCGAACGTCGCCCCGTTGACCGTCGACGAATTCAAGCAACTCAAAGCGACGGGCATCGGCACCTACCAGCTCTTCCAGGAAACCTACCACAAACAGACCTATGCGAAATGCCATCTGGGCGGAAAAAAAGCCGACTACGGCTGGCGCGTGAGCGCGATGGACCGCGCCATGGAAGCCGGCATCGACGACGTCGGCATCGGCGTATTGTTCGGCCTGTTCGATTGGCGCTTCGAACTCCTCGCCATGATGCAGCACATCCATCACCTCGAACAAAAATTCGGCGTGGGGCCGCACACCATCAGCGTGCCGCGCCTCGAACCGGCCATCGGCTCCGACATGGCCGAGCACCCGCCCCACGCGGTGGCCGACGTCGACTTCCGCAAACTCGTCGCCATCCTGCGCCTCGCCGTGCCCTACACCGGCATCATCATGTCCACGCGCGAAACCGCCAACATCCGCCGCGAAACCTTCGCCCTGGGCGTATCGCAAATCTCCGCGGGCAGCCGCACAAACCCCGGCGGATACGTCGAAGACGAGAAGTTCGATGCAAGCCAATTCCAACTCGGCGACCACCGCACGCTCGACGAAGTCGTGCGCGACGTGGCCTCCCTCGGCTACATCCCGTCGTTCTGCACGGCGTGCTACCGCATGGGCCGCACCGGCGCGGACTTCATGGACCTCGCAAAACCCGGAAAAATCAAAGACCACTGCGACGTCAACGCGGTCAGCACGTTCCTCGAATACTTGACGGACTACGCATCGCCCGAAACGCGCGCCGCCGGCGAACAACGCATCCAGGAAGCGCTCGCGGGATTCACGCCCGCGCGACGCGCCATCGCACAAAAACTGATCGACGACGTGAAGGCCGGCAAACGCGACGCGTTTGTCTGAGTTGAGACGGGTTATCGAAAACGCGAAAGGAATACAACCATGGCGCACGCAGAAAAACACGTAATCATCGGCATCCATGTCATAAACCGCATCCAGCACGTTCGCGACGTGCAAGCGATCCTTACGCAATACGGATGCAGCATCCGCACCCGACTCGGCCTGCACGAAACCGACGAAAAATGCTGCTCGCCGAACGGCCTCATCCTGCTCGAAATGTACGGCGACGAGAACGAATACAAGGGCATGCTCGACGAACTCCGCGCCATCGACGGCATCGAAGTGAAAACCATGGAGTTTGCGCACTCGTAGAGAACTTGGCGGATGCACGCATGTCGAATGCGAACGTTTACGGACATGGAGGCGACTCATGGAACGCACGGATTGGCAAGACCACATCGAGATTCTTCCGTACATACACCATGGCGATCCGTGCATAAAGGGAACCCGCATTCCCGTAAGCACGATTCTCGCGAATCTTGCGGAAGGGGCGTCCGCCGAGCAGATTATCGGCGAATATCCTCAGCTACACCCTGACGATATCCTGGCCGCGCTGGGGTATGCGGCGGAAGTGCTGCGCCACGAAATCGTCGTGTCGCTGCCGAGCTAAGCGACGCCGTTATGCGCATCAAAGTAGATGAAGACCTGCCCCGCTCGGTGACAATGGTCCTGCGCAACGCCGGCTACGAGACAGACAGCGTGCGAGACGAACACCTTTGCGGCTGTCCCGATGAGAATCTCTGGGGAATTGTTCAACACGAAAAGCGTTTTCTCGTGACGGCGGACAAAGGTTTCGGTGACGTACGCCGTTATCCTCCGGGCACGCATAGCGGAGTTCTATTGTTACGACCTGAAAGCGAAGGAACGGATGCATATGTCGATCTTTTGCATCATGTACTGCAAGCATCTACGCTGGAAAACCTGACGGGGATGGTTTCGGTGGCTTCATCAAGGGGACTGCGCATTCGACGAGAGTCATGGGAAGCATAAGAAAAACCTGTTCTTCCTCTACGAACTCCGCGTTCTCTGCGCCTCTGCGTTGAAAAAGACTAGGACCGAACGCAGAGTCGCGAAGGACGCAAAGACTGAAGAGCGAGAAATGACGGACACGTAACACTATGAGCAAAGGGTTTCGCACAGAGCACGATTTCCTGGGCGACATGGCCGTGCCGGAAGATGCACTGTACGGCATTCACACCGTGCGGGCGCAGGAAAACTTCGGCGTGGCGGGACGGCCCGTGCCGCCGGCGTTGGTGCGCGCGTACGGCATGGTGAAACTAGCGTGCGCGGTGACGAACCAAACGCTCGGCGCGTGGAGCGACGACAAGGAAAAAGCCGCCGCCATCAACCGCGCGTGCCGCGAAATGGCCGACGGATTGTTGACGGATCACGTGGTCGTCGATTGGCTCCAAGGCGGCGCGGGCACGAGCACCAATCTGAACGTCAACGAGGTCATCGCCAACCGCGCGCAAGAAATCCTCGGACTGCCCCGCGGCTCCTACGCGCGCGTGTCGGCCATCAACGACATCAACCGGCACCAATCCACCAACGACACGTTTCCCACCGCGCTGCGCCTCGCGGCCATCTGGTTGATCAAGGAACTTGAACAACAACTCGTGCTGTTGCAAGAAGCCTTCCAGGCCAAGGAAAAAGAATTCGCGCACGTCGTCAAGGTAGGACGCACCCAATTGCAGGATGCCGTTTTGACAACCCTGGGCCGCGAAATGGGCGCGTATGCCGAAGCGATCAACCGCGACCGCTGGCGCGTGTACAAATGCGAAGAACGCCTGCGCGTCGTCAACCTCGGCGGCACCGCCATCGGCACCGGACTCGCCGCGCCGAGACAATACATCTTCCAAGTCGTCGACACCTTGCGCGGCCTCACCGGCATCGGCTTCGCACGCGCCGAAAACCTCGTCGACGCAACCCAAAACGCCGACGTGTTCGTCGAAGTCAGCGGCATCTTGAAAGCATGCGCCGTGTCGTTGCTAAAAATCTCGACCGACCTGCGGCTGATGTCGTCGGGACCCGAATCCGGCCTCGGCGAGATACGCTTGCCCGAACGACAAGCCGGGTCGTCGATCATGCCCGGCAAAGTCAACCCCGTGATCCCCGAGACCGTCAGCCAAGCGGCCATGCTCGTGATGGGCCACGACGTCGTGATCGCGCAGGCCTGCGCGGCAGGCAACCTCGAACTCAACGCGTTCCTGCCGCTCGTGGCTGGGTGCCTATTGGAGAGCTGCGAATTCCTCACGCGCGCCTGCGATCGCTTGCGGCGTTTTTGCGTCGAAGACATCGAAGCCGACGAAGCGCGATGCCGCGCCCACGTCGAGGCCTCCACCGCCGTCGCCACGGCCCTCATGCCCGCGCTCGGCTACGACCGCGCCGCCATCGTCGCCAAACGCGCCGCCGAAACCCGCCGCACCGTCCGCGACATCGTCCTCCAAGACGGCCTCCTCGACGAAAAAACCTTCGACGAACTCATCACCCCCGAAGCCGTCTGCCGCCTCGGCATGCCCAACCCGTAGGAGAAGCCATGGTCTCGCACAGCCGTCCCGTTCAAACCGTTTTGCAAATGCAGCTTGTTGCCGTCGGCATTGCTCTTGCCCCAATCACCTACCTGGTTGTCCTGGTCCTCCTTCGCGTGACCGGGACGCTTCCCACAACCGGTTTTGTCCAACTGCCCGAGGCGACCCAGACGATTCTGAAAGTCGCATTGGGCGCCATGGCGCTGCTCACGGCCATCGCGACGCTGCGCATACGCAAACGACTCGAAGCCGCGTTCCTCGCAAAAGCGAACACCATCGCCAGCCGCACCCGCATCGTCATCATCACCATGGCCATCTGCGACGCCGCCGCCGTGCTCGGCCTCGTCATCGGCCTGCTCACCGGCGACCTCATCATCGCAGCCGTCGTCATGGCCGTCGCGATGGCGGGCAGCATCTTTCACTTCCCCACCCGCGCCTGGATCGAACAGGCGGAGGATGTAGCGACGGGGCAATGAATCATTAATGCAATGCCCCCGGGGTTTCCTTGTGGGCTTGAAGAAAATGGCCTACAATAGATGGAGAGCGTAGGGACAAGATTTATCGTGAAGCCCAAGATATACATAGAGACATCGGTAATCAGCTACTTAACGGCAAGACCAAGTGGCGATCTCGTGGTGGCGGCGTGCCAACAGATCACCCGTGATTGGTGGGACGACCGGCGAGGCAGTTTTGACCTATTCATCTCCGCACGCGTGATAGCGGAAGCCACGCAAGGCGATGGACAGGCTGCCGAAAAGCGGCTCGAAATGCTGAGAGGAATTCCGGTGCTCGAAGTGACCGATGAGGCGCTGTCTCTTGCCGAACGCCTGATGCGACAGCTTCATCTTCCCCAAAATGCAGTCGAAGACGCCCTGCATATCGCAACGGCCGTTGTTTCTGGAATGGATTATCTCCTCTCGTGGAATTGCCGCCATATTGCCAACGCGCACGTCGCACACGATGTGCTCATGTTTGTACAAGCGCTGGGGTATCCGGGAACATTGCTGTGCACACCCCAAGCGCTTCTGGAGGACTACGATGAATAAATCACCTATCGTTGAAGAAATACGCGCCTGCCGGGAAGCGCATGCCCGTTCCTGCGGCTACGACCTCGACCGTATCCTCAAGGACATTCGTCTCAGCGAACAGAAACTTCGCGAAGAGGGCTGGACTGTTGTGGCGGAGCGGGCCGAAATGAAGCCCTCTGCGGCTTCAAAACAGACGCCGTGACGCACACAGCATATTCAACTCTCTTGAGGATCGACAAGTCGACATGACCCAATCCACTCCAAAATCGTTTCGGTTGCACATTGGCTTGTTTGGTCGGCGGAATGTGGGCAAGTCGAGTTTGTTGAATGCGATTACGCGGCAGCAGGTGTCGATTGTGTCGGAGTTCGCGGGGACGACGACGGACCCGGTCGAGAAGCCGATGGAGCTGTTGCCGTTGGGGCCGGTGTTGTTTATCGATACGGCAGGCATCGACGACGTGGGCGCGTTGGGCGAGTTGCGCATCCAGAAGACGCGGCAGGTCTTCGAGCGGACGGACCTCGGAGTGCTCGTCGCGGAGGCAGGCGCGTGGGGCGATTTCGAGGAGCGCATCCTCGAAGAACTGGAGTCGCGCGATATCCCGGTCATTGTGGTGTTCAACAAGATCGATGCGGCGCAGCCGGATGCGGCGTTGGTCGAGCGGTTCGAAGCGGAGTTGACGCCGGTCGTGAAAACGGCGGCGAGCGAGGGGCGCGGCATCCTCGATTTTCGGCAGGCGTTGCTCGACAGTGCGCCGGAGAGTTTCATCAACAATCCGACGATCTTCGCGGACTTGGTGCCGCCGGGCGAGGTCGCAGTGTTGGTGGTGCCGATCGACAAGGAAGCGCCGAAGGGGCGGCTCATCATGCCGCAGGTGCAATCGATCCGCGAACTGCTGGACAACGATTCCTACTGCATGGTCGTAAAGGAACGCGAACTGCGCCGTGCGCTCGATGCGCTCAAACGTCCGCCGAAGTTGGTGGTGACGGATTCGCAGGCGTTCTTGAAGGTGTCCGCGGACACGCCGCCGGACGTGCCGCTGACGAGTTTCTCGATCCTCTTCGCGCGGTTTCGCGGCGACCTCGTGACGCAGGTGCTGGGCACGACCGCCATCGACAAACTGAGGACCGGCGACCGCATTCTCGTCGCGGAAGCGTGCAGCCATCACCCCATCGCGGAGGACATCGGGCGCGTGAAAATCCCGCGCTGGTTGCAGCAGTACGTCGGCGGCAAACTCGACTTCACGCACGTGCAGGGCCACGATTTTCCCGAAGACCTCTCTCCGTACAAACTCATCATCCACTGCGGCGCCTGCACCGCGAACCGACGCGAGATGCTCAGCCGGATCCTGCGCGCGCGACAGGCCGGCATCCCAATCACCAACTACGGCCTCACGATCTCCTACAGCCTCGGCATCTTCGAACGCGCCCTCGGGCCATTCCCCGCGGCGCTCGAAGCCTACCGAGAAACGAAAAACGCTGGCCAGCGCACAAACGCATCGCCTGCGGATTGCGACGCCCCATCGGGCTTGCTGGACGAGCTATAGCCCAACCGCGTACACTGGGCGCGGCCAGGGCTCCGTTTCGGGCAGGTCCCTCTTTGGAATGGGACTACCCCGTTTCAGAAATAATGAATCGGCGCCTTTTTTTGGATAAGGACGCACGTTCCGGATGACGAACGAGACTCTTGAGAAATACGATCTCGACCACGCGAGTATCGTTGCATGGTTGCGCGAAGAAGACCCTGCGCGTTTGGCCGAGCTATGGGCGCGAGCCGACGCCGTGCGCAAAGCGCATGTCGGCGATGCAGTGCATCTGCGCGGACTCATCGAGATATCAAACCACTGCGCACGTGAATGCGGCTACTGCGGGTTGCGCGCGGGCAATCGCGATCTCGAACGCTATCGCATGCCCGAGGACGAAATCATCGCGTGCGCGCACGACGCCAAAACCTATCAATACGGCACCGTGGTCCTGCAATCGGGCGAGGACTACGGCATCACGGCGGAGTGGATGGCCAGCGTGATCCGGCGCATCAAAACGGAGACCGGCCTCGCTGTGACGCTCAGCCTCGGCGAACGCGCCGATGAAGAACTCGCGTTGTGGCGCGAAGCCGGCGCAAACCGCTACCTCCTGCGCTTCGAAACGTCCGACCCCGACTTGTATCGCCTCATCCATCCGCCGCTGAAAGGACGGCCCGAACGTTCGCGCATCGAAATGCTGCGCACACTGCAATCGCTAGGCTACGAAGCGGGCAGCGGCGTGATGGTGGGCATACCGGGCCAGACCTACGAAACGCTCGCGCGCGACATCGAAACCTTTCGCGGACTCGACCTCGACATGATCGGCATCGGCCCGTACATCTCGCACCCCGCGACGCCGTTGGGCGAAGGCGCATGGCGACGCCCCATCGACGAACACGATCAAGCCCCAAACACCGAACTAATGACCTACAAAGCCGTCGCGTTGACCCGGCTGGCGTGCCCCGAAGCCAACATCCCCAGCACGACCGCCCTCGCGACCATCAACACGGCGCAAGGCCGCGAACTCGGCCTGATGCGCGGCGCCAACATCGTCATGCCCAACCTCACCCCGGTGAAATACCGCGCGCTGTACGAAATATATCCCGCCAAGGCCTGCATCAACGAAACCTCCGGCGAATGCCGCACGTGCTTGACGGCGCGGATTCGATCCATCGGACGCGAAATCGGTCAAGGCCCCGGCGAACGCAAACGACGTAGCGACGCATGAGCAGAAAGCCCGGAGACGGAAAACTGCGCCGCGCGCACCTCGAACGCTTGATGCACTACTACCATTTCGTGAGCGAACGAATCGCACAACATACGAGCCACGCCGTGTCAAGCGCGGAACTCGCCTCCGTGCTAAACATGGACGACACCCAAGTCCGCAAAGACCTGGCCGCGATTGGCGTTCAAGGCTATCCCCGCGTCGGCTTCAAATGCGCGGAAATCGCCCAAGCCGTGCGCGGCGTTCTTGGATTTGGACAGACCTCAAAGGCCATTCTCGTCGGCGCGGGACGACTTGGCGGCGCCATGGCCGCCTATCGCGGCTTTTCCCAGTACGGCATGACGATCGTCGCCCTGTTCGACGCCGACCTGAACCGCGTAGGCAGCGTCGTCGGCGGACATGTCGTGCAACCGATTCAATCGCTCGAAATGGCGATCCGCCGGCACGGCGTGCGCCTCGCCATCCTGACCGTCCCCGCCGAAGCGGCCCAGGAACTCGCCGATCGCCTCGTCGCCACAGGCATCCGCGCCATCTGGAATTTCGCCCCCACCGGCCTAACCGTCCCCAGCGGCGTGTTCGTCCGCCACGAACTCATTTCCGTCGGCCTCGCCGAACTGTCCTACTTCCTCAAAGGAACCGAGGGCGAAGACGATACCCACGGCGCGTAAACCGGCAAGACCGATTTGACGCAACGCCATTGTCTTAATCGAATGGAACACTACCCCCCGACCACTCGCGCGCGACCTGCAAGCCTTCGACAAAAAATGCACATTATCGGTCCAAGGGCCGGCTCTCTTTCGCTTCTCCTCGATTCCGTCGCAAAGTTTGTTAGCGGTAACAACGTACGACGCATCTGCGGCAGCCTGCGATTCGGGCGAGGCGAGCGGAGCGAGTTTGCCTTCGGATTCGAGCGCGCGGCGTTCAAGGACCGTCGCGACGGCCTCGACGGCAAGTCGTGCATGCGCCGCCTCGTAGGAACCGGCTTTGCCCTGCTTCAAGAGCGCGGCATGTACCTGTGCGAGCTTCTTCCCGCGCGCGCACAGGGCCTTTATCTCATAGGAAGCATCCGCAGGAACCACCACCTTCGGAAGTTTCTCCACCTTCACGCGCGGCACGCGCACGGGCTTCGTGCCGCCCATCGCGACGCATATCCGCGCGGTCTCGGGCAGATCCGCATACGAGAGATGAATCGACATCGCGTCGAACTGTTTCCAGGTCCTGCCATTGATCGTGACCGCCGTGACCGGTCCCGCGCCAATAGTCGACAGATAAAGTCGTTTCGTTCCGAAACGAATCGGAAAACGCTGATCAAGCCGCGTGATGGTCGAGGGGACATGCGGAACCAAGTCGAGCGCATCGGCCCTGTAGAGATATTCGAACAACCCGCGAACCATCGCAGCGGGAGGCGCGAAGGTGTCGTAACACAGGTTGATCGGCTCCTTGGGCTGATATACCGCCGCACCAAAATCGACCAGCGGATTGTCCATGCGAAACTGCCGCGCAAACTTCAGGATCGCCTGCATCGTGCGGCGCATCTCGTCGTACTTGCCGAAACGCGCATACGCCATCATCATGCGCCCTTCGCACGTCGACCAATGCCCGCCGTTCACCCATGTCCCATTCGCCCACAGGCCCTCGGGCTTCTCATACATGTCGTCGAGGCCAGGCGCGTTCGCAAGGATCAGGTCGTGCGGACGCAGCTCCCGAATATCCAGCATCTTGTCGAGAATCCTTTTCGACTGCGCATCATCGGCAACGCGAAAGCAAACGGCGTCATGATTCGGCGACGCCTCGAAATAGCCATATTGCGCCGCGCCGTACACGCCATGCCGCGTGCCGTCCGGATCCAATGATTTGATGAAACAGCCGTCGGGTCCCGCGAGTTCCGGCAAGCCCTTCCGCGCAAGTGCGCGATGCTCCATGTATTCAGCGGCCCTTGCTTCGCTGCCCGCCAGCTTCTCGACCTCGATCAACCGGTCGAGCGCGGCAATATACGTGATCGACAAACCCGCGAGGTAAGCCTTGCCATACGTGCCGTCGGGTTTCTTGTAGCCCGCATAGCTGGGCGCGAGCAAATTGCCCGCAGGTCCCGCGAGAAAAAGATTCGTCTTCGGGTCACGACGCGACTCCACAAACGCCGCCACGCGTCCCAACATCGGCAGGTAATGCGCGATGGCCTTCTCGTCGCGCGAGATCAGCAGCAATTCGCACTGCATCAACAGACCCGCCGCGCTGAATTCCACGCCCCAATCGTGAATGTCGATGCGGCCGTCGCCCTGCTTATACATGACCCAGCCCGGCGACGCGCAGTCGCACAGACAACCGTCCGGCGCAACCCACTTGTTTGCGCCCTCGCGCTTGCCATCGCCCATCTGACTGAACCACAGGTCCTGCGCATTCTGCAGAAACGTCGTGAAAGGCTCCTCGTAGAACGGCAACGCACAATACGTCGCGCCGTAGCTGTTCTGCACCCACCACGCGCCCCACGTCGGCCCCTCAACAAGGCCGTTCCACTCCGGCATGTACAACATGGACATATTTTGAAACTCGGGATCGGGCGCAAACATCCGCCGCGAAATGTCGAGTAATTGCAGATACTCTACGTCTCCACTGCCCGAGAAATACTTGCCTTCGAACGGCTCCGCTGCGCTCACCGCGGTTGATGTCGCTCCCAACGCAAACATGGAGCCGACAATGGAAAGCATGATGGAATGGACAGGCATGGCGTCCTCCTGCTTCGATATTTCCAAAGCCTTGACCATCTTACACCCACCATGCCTTTCCAAAACAACACAGCCTCCGAGTGTTGCCGCCCGGAGGCCGTTGTGCACTGCCCCTCTCCCGTCCGCTACTCACCCAGTTTCTGCCTGTTGACAAGCCGAGTGATCCACAAATCGATATACTCCTTGCCCAAGGTCTGCAACACGTCAATGCCTTGGGTCCGCCCAAACGCCAGCGCCGATTCCCGCGCCAACAACCGCGCCTGACGCCGCTCACGATCCGTCAGCTTCCCATCCGCGCGCGCCTCCTTGATCGCCCGAACATACGTCCGATACGTCTGCTCGACGCCCGCCTCAAGAGCCTGCACCGCCATGTCCATGCGCGCGGTCCGCCGTTGCGCGAACCACTCGCCCGATTTCACCACCGTCCAAATCGCCCCCAAAATCCCGCCCAAAAGGGTCAAATTCCCATCCGTCAACAACGCTTCCATGTCCTTCTCCTCCGCTTACTGCAACATCGCGCGCACATCGATGATGTACCCATTCACCCCATCGCTCACGTCACGAACGCACGTCATGCCCGGCTTCACATACACATTCGCCAACGCAAGACAATTGGCGTCCGCCGGGGCCCCCGTCGGATTCGGCGATTCCGTTCCCGTCTTCACGCTGACGTCCCACGTATCCACCCGCGCCTGCACCACGTCCACCCGCGGATTCGTCACCGGCGGCGTCACGTCGATCGTTTGCAGCGCCTCCGACAACGCGTACGGGCTTCCCGAGATGTACGCGTATCCCGGCATCACCAACACCGACAGCCCTTCAGGCGACGTCGCCACAACCTTCAAATCATCCGCCGTCGCCCCCGCAACCACCCCATCGCCCCCGCCCCACCGCATGTTCAACAAAAAATGCACCAACGCCAACGCCGACTCGATCCGATCATCCCACGCATTCAACTTCGACGACCCCACCGGACGTTCCTGATACGTCCACGTCGTCTTCAAATAACCCTTGCCCCTCAATCCCATTCCAACGTTTCCTTTCCTTGCGCCATCGCCAGCGAACAACCCTTCACCCATTGGCCTTTGTAGCGCCCGGTCTCCGTGCCGGGCGTGCTTTATCGCGAGCGCCTAGGCGCTATTGACGCAACCCGGATCAGAAAGCCTAAACCAGCTTTTTTTGTCTTCATCCTTCAAGCCGCTCAACCCCATGCATCAGTCAATACCATCAGACTCCCCCGGCACAGAGACCGGGCGCTACAAAGACGTGATTTGACGCACACTTCCACGTTCAGTCCACGTGATACTCCGAATCAACTCCCACCGCCTTCGAATCCAATCGGAACTGACGCAACGCCGACTCCCGTTCCTGTCCCGACACCATGAACGACACCGGATCATTCACCGACCGCACCGGCGACGTCAGCGCCGCCGTCGTCCGCACCTTGCGCCCCGTGAAACGATGCGTGACCTCCTTCACGCGCCCGAACATCGTTCCCGCGAACCGCCCGCTCCATTCCCCGGGCAGCGCCCTGTCCATTCTGCGCACAGGCCCGCCGACGATCCGAAGGAAATCGCCCACCTCCACATCCGCATCCCCATTCAAAAACGTCACGCCGCCGTCCAACTCGGGATACGCCACATCATTCAACACCTGCTCCGCAAGAACGTCCGCGTCCTCCAACAAATCGATCGCATACAACGGAAAACCCCTGCCGCGATAGCCATACGCATCAACGCTCTCCCCCCGCACATAGGTCTTCGCCAGCCCTCCCGCCAGCGGATTCGTCTCGAAATAGAGCGCATTCGCAACGCCGCCCGACGCGGACCCCAACGTAACCCCAACCTCGCGCGCATCATACGACACCGCCCGCGCACGCCCCGCAAGCGTCCAATGAAACCGAACCCGCAAATCCGTTCCGACCGACCACGTCGCGCCGTGGGCGCAATACGCCAACGCCGTAATCGCCTCGTACGCCCCCCCCTCCACACGGAACCGCGTCACCACCGCACCCGGCGATTCCGTCGAATCCTCATTCACCCCCGTATACGAAAAATAATCCTTCAGCCCCATCTCCGGCGCATGATACTTTCCATCCTCGTACAAATAGACGTCCGCCGCCCCCTTCTCCACCATCGCCGCGTTAAAACACTCTCCGCCGCCATACACAAGCCCGACATACCGCCCATACGCGTCCACGCGATCGTCGTACGCTCCATCCTCGCCCCGATGCGGATTCAGCTCGATGAACGCAATGCCCTTCTCGTCCATCAACGCCTGCAACGCCGCCGTTGCCGCATCGGCCCGAACCTTATAGGCCGACAGCGCGTAAAACATCGGCGGAATGTATTGCAACTCCGGATGCCGCTTGATCGCGTGACTGTTCAGCGACGTCTCCTCGGCGTCGATCATCATCAGACGAATGTCCGGCCACGCCGCCCCATCCACCTTCACCCCCGCGATCGTGTCCCCATCCTTCGCGTACGCGCCGCTCACATCAAGACGGGACCCGCCGACCCATTGCCCCTGCAAAACGCCACCCACTTCCAATTCATTGTCCGACCGCTTGCGCGCCAAAAACTTCGCATACTCGCGCTGCGCCCCATCGGGATACGCCGCATGCGCCACCGTATAATGCAAACGCCCCGGCGTCCGGTTGATGATGTCCCGCACGATTGTCCCCACATCACGATAGCTATACGCGCACCTGACATCGCCATCCCCATACCTCGCCGGACGCTCCGCCTCGAACGCGATCAACTCGCGAAAATTCACGTACCGATCCAATATGAGCCGCTTCATGTCGCCCCAATGCGACGTCACCCGCGTCACCTCCGCCTCGCAAAACAACTTCCCCTCGACCAACACCCGCACACGATAGCCATGCCCAAGCTGCTCCGCCCCCGCAGGCAACAACCCGCGAATCCTGTCCGGACGATCCGGCATCGTCCGCACCGCCTCCAACAACGGCGTCTCCTCATACACGCCGACACGCAGCCCCCCCGTGTCATACACCTCGATCCGGTAATTCACGCCGCTCCCCTCCTGCTCGCTACCACCAACGGCCGCGATGCGCTATGCTCAAATTCATCTGATGCGAACTCCCCGCATCATCCACATACGTCAACGTCGTGCCGCCGGGCGCAATCTCCGGAAACTCCCCGCTCGTGAACGGCGTGATATCCCCCCCCGCCATGGTCACCCGCCGCCCCACGCCATCCACCACCAGCGTCAACCCCGGCACAAAAGTCCCCTGCGCCGCCAACGTCCGCACCCCATCGCTCAACTGCCACGACACCACCGGAGCCGCCGGATTCATCGTTATCACCGGACGCGCCGGAGCATTCCCCTGCGTCGTCAACGCCAACGTCGCGCCGCTTGCCGTCACGCCCCACATCACCGTCGTTACCGCCGTCGACTCCTCAAACGGATCCCGCGCCCCCAGCGTAATCTTGAACGCCCCCACCAACCGCTCACGCGACACCTCCCGCGTGAACGCCTCGCGACGCACCCACAACCGCCGCCCCGCGCGCAACGACAACGCCGTCGCATAATCCTCCGCCGACGCCAACGCCAACAACGCATCCAGCCGCGCCTCGATCGCCGCCGTCGTCGACTCGCCCGCAATCACGCCCCTCAACTCCACGATCCGCTCGTCGCGCCCCCCAACCTCTTCATAACATTCCTTCACGCTCGTGAGCGTCTCATCCAGCGTCAACGTCCCCAACGTGATGGCCACGGCTCACCCCTCCCCCAGCACGCGCCGCGTCGGCGTTGCATCCAGACCCGCACGCGTGCCGCGATCGCGCAGATACGGCCCCAACGCCTCCCATGCCTGGCATTCAAACCCTGCCGCCAATGCCCGCAGCGACGCGAATCGATTGCCGCTCGCCACACGCTGCCCCCCAACAACAACATCCTTCTGATCAAACGCCTCCTTTGCCGCAAGCGACCGCAACAAATACGCACCCGCCAAAAGCGTCTCGCCCAACGCCAATCCATCCGCCGGCGTCCCGCTCCCATGCCGCGGATCGAGCCACCGCCCAATCACCGTGTGCGCATCCGCGATCGCCATCAACACCAAGCCCTGCGGCGCCAACGCCGTATCCGTCAGCCGCAACCGCGCCCTCACCCCATCCTCCGTCGCAAACGCCATCTCCGCTCTCCCGTAGCGCCCGACTCCCATGTCGGGCGTCTTCCTCTAAAATTCGCCACAAAGCCACAAAGGACTCAGAGATTCACAAAAAGAAAAACAAACCACAGATGAACACAAATAAGAGCGAATGCAGATATTCCTCTCTGCGAACCCTGCGGCCTTCTTCGCGCCTCCGCACTAAAAACTCTTCGCTCTTTCTTCCTTTGCGCCTTCGTCCTTGTGCGCTTTGCATAAAACCCTTTCCTGTCTTCGGCGGGACGCAGCCCACGCCACGTCCCGCCGTCCCCGCGCTACGGTTACGACCAATCGCTCTGCACCACCACGCGCGCCTTCTCGTAGATCACCGCGAAATCCGTCACGACCGTCAAATACGTGCGGTCCCACTGCTGGTTGATCAACTTGTCGCTCTCCACCAACAGGTCCTGCTCCGTCAGCTTCTCCACCGCATAGCCCGCGTCCAGGATCGTCAACTTGTTCGCCGGCTGGTCCGCCAACGGCACGAGCTTCACCCCAACCGGCGTCGGCAAATTGCCCGACTTCGCGAAATCAAAAAGCGCCGAATCCTTGAACTCATCGAGCTGCAGAATCGTCTGCGCCAACGCCCCGTTCGCCAGCATGTGCGTCGGCGTAAAATAGTGGTCCATCGTCAGCTTCATGAAGCCCGACAAAACGTCCCCGTACGCCCACGTGTTCGCCGTCGCCGTGTTCACCGTCGCCGCCGCCGTGCCGCTGCCCGAGTTATCCCCGCTCACCAACACCTGCGCCAACCGCGCATCAAGGCTGCGCCCAAGACGCTCGCCAATGCGCTGCAAATGCACCCGCAGCATGTCCACCGACATCCGGCGCACCACCTCATACGACGCCACCACCCCGCGCCCCTTCTTGTCCAAACGCACAATGCGATCGCCGTACGTGATCTCCGACTCCGGAATCGCCGCGCCCTCCGCAACGCTCCGCAATTCCTCTTCCGCCGCATTCTCCTCGACATACGGCACGTCATACGCCGTGCCCTCGATCGGCGTATCGCGAATGATCAACTCCCGATACACCGGCTTCCGCTTCATCCCGCTGACCACCGCCTCGCGCACCATGTCCGGAAACAGCCACTTCGCGTTCGCATCCGACTGGAAGAACCGATCCACCGTGATCCGATTCACATCCACCCCAAACTCCTGCGCGCAGTAATCCTGCAAGTTCGTCCCCAGCGCACGGAAATACTGCCCATACGACAAGCCCAGCCCCTGCAGCGTGTCGTACAAATCGCGCCCACGCGTCTGCCGCAGCTTCTCCGGGTCGCGACTCAAAAAACCGACCCGCTCCTTCACCATATCCTCACGATATCCCATCGTCTTCCCTTTCCTTGCTACAACGGCCGCCATTACAACAGCACATGCACCTGCGTTGCCGACGTGTCCACCTTCACATTGACGCCCTTGCCCGAACCCGACGCCGGAGCCTTCACGCTGCCCCCCGTCGCCGACGCAACAACGCCCGTCGCGCCGTCCACCGTCGGAGCCGTGCCCGTGTACGCGAAAATCGCAATCCCGCGCACCTTCACCGGGATCGCCGCGCCGTTCGTCGTCGCCCCCGCCAGCGCCTGGCCAAACACCACATCCTCCGCGCTCGTCGCGTTGTCCACCGTGTACGCCCCCGTCAACTTCACCGCATCACCCTTCACGATGTTCACCGTCCCCGATGCCGGCGTCCGGCACGTGATCACCAATTCCGTCACCGCTCCACCCAAATCGCCAAAAGCCATCGCTCGTTCTCCTTCTTCTGCGCACGATTCGTATCGCGCGCCGTTATGTTCACTACTCCCGCGCGATCGTCAACGCCGACT
>ERZ795049.801-NODE-801-length-45110-cov-18.688381_pt1 | contig 45110 bp, 36 predicted proteins | sample MGYA00375133_ERZ795049 | MGnify/ENA primary metagenome ERZ795049 (study PRJEB30178, sample SAMN05720147) | activated sludge metagenome | isolation source: anaerobic digester from wastewater treatment plant | place: Japan | collected 2015-04-20 ... | reverse complement strand
GCTATAGAGTTTGCTGATTCTTCGAAAATTAAAACAGGTCAAATAGTTTTTGCAGTAGGGAATGCTCTGGGTCTTTCTGATACCGTTACTATGGGAATAGTTTCGGCTATGCACAGGGAAGGACTCGGTCTTGCCGGATATTCTGATCTCATTCAGACGGATGCCGCAATAAATCCCGGAAATTCCGGCGGAGCTTTGGTTGACGTTCACGGAAAACTAATAGGTATAAATAATGCCATCATATCAACAAGCGGCGGATACATGGGTGTGAGCTTTGCTATTCCGTCTAACACCGTAAAAAGTATTACTGATCAGATTATAAAAAACGGAAAAGTTACGCGGGGCTGGCTCGGTGTTATGCTTCAGGATATTGATGATGATCTTGCGGAAAAAATAGATGCAAAAGACGGAGGCGTGATAGTAGCGGATGTCATGAAAACTTCACCGGCAGATAAAGCAGGAATAGAAACAGGTGATATTATTCTTTCTGTTAATAAAACGAAAGTTAAAAATATTTATGAACTTAAACGTGCCGTTTCAGTGATTAAACCCGGTGAAAGTGCAAAAATTATGATTCAGCGCGGCAAGGAAAAAAAGAATATTGATGTTGCGATTGGAAAATATCCTGATCCTAAAAAAAAGAAAGAAGAAGATTATAAACAGGGAATAGGAATTAATGTAAAGGAAATTGATGAAGAAACAGCTTATCAGTTTAGAATAAGGGATAAAAACGGAGTCGTTGTGACTGAGGTTCTTCCGGGATCTCCGGCCGAAAAAGCCGGAATAATGAGGGGAGATCTCATAAAACAGGTTGAAAATGTATCGATAAGCGGACTCTCCGATTATGAAAAAACGATAAATTCATCACTCGGAAATTCAAAAATTCTTGTACTTGTTAAGCGCGGAAATCAGCAGCAGTATCTGGTTATCAGAATGAAATAATTAATGCACCCTTTACCGTGAGCTGTCAATACCGCTTACGGTAAAGGAATCGTTATTATAAACTCGCTTCCGGTTCCTGAAGAAGATTTCACAGTGATGTCCCAGTTGAGTATTTCGAGACAATGTTTGACGATCGAAAGCCCGAGACCTGTTCCTCCTGTTTCTCTTGAACGGGCCTTGTCCACTCTAAAAAATCTTTCAAAGATCCGTTCTCTCAGTTCTTCGGGAATGCCTATTCCCGTATCTTTGATTGAAACTATTGCAGAAGTTCCTGAAATTATATTATCGATAATAATTTTACCTTTTAATGTGTTATAACTCGCGGCATTGTCTATAATGTTGAAAAAAACATGTTCAATTAGAAAACGGTTGGCTTTTACTGTAAAATCAAAGCTGGTTTTATTGTATTCAATAATGAGTTCTTTTTCCGCAAATTTCGGGGAAAGAATATCAATTATTCCCGAAATCAAAATTTCCATTTTAACATTTTCTTTTTCAAAAACATTTGTAGTTTCGAGCATGTTCAGTTTGAGCATGTCTCCTATTATCGCGTTTTGTCTGTTTAGATTTGCTATAGTTTTATCTATAAATTTTATTCTCTGTTCATTTTCATCAGGAATATTTTTAATTGTTTCGAGATAACCTTTCGCGATAGTTATCGGTGTCTTTAATTCGTGAGAGAGATTTCCTACAAGTTCTCTTTTGAATGAATCAATCTTGTTTTTCTCTGTTACATCTCTCATGGAGAGAATGAGACCATGAAAAGAATTATCGTAGAAAACGGGTTTTATCAGTGTTTCATAAGTTTTGCCTGATATCCGGACAGTTTTGCTGATTTCATTTTTTGTTTCTATGGTTTTTTTGACTGCGGAATTTGTTTCGCTGTTTCTAATGGAATCATAATATTTAACTGTTGAATCCGAAGTGATTGAAAAAATGTTTTTAAATGAATTGTTTGAAGTTAAAAGATAGCCTTCATTGTCTATAAAGGCGAGAGCATCGGAAATATTCGAAAACAGATCATTAAGTTTTTTCTTTTCGATTTCTGTGCGGTATATCTGATAATCGATTTTATCTGCTATAAGATTCATTTTTCTGATTATTGAAAAAACTTCACCATATCTGTCTTCACTGATTCTGAATGTATAATCGCCGGAAATAAGTTTATCTGAAAAAAGTAATATCTTTTGCAGAGGATTTTTAATTTTCGACTGGTAAAGAAAGTAAAAGAATAAAAGAGTCAGAAGTACCAGCAGTGAAATGACTGAAAAAAATGTAATAGGTTTGAAAGAATCAACTCCGCTTTTTTGAAATATATATATAGTTCTTCCGTCATGCTGAAAATTGCATACATAGTAAACGTTTCCGTCGTGAGAGCCGAGTGCAAGATATATGTTTTCTTCGTCCCGGTCTTTTACAAGTGCGGAAGATAATTCTGAAAGGCTGAACGGAAGATTGCCGTATGCTGACAAGTTTCCGTTATCGCTTACTGCAATTGCGTTGTTGGTAGATGCCGAAATTATTTCGAGATTTTGCGGATCGGCAGTTATCCGCACATTTTTCGCTGTTTGCTTAAGCCGTGAAATACTTTCGAGATAGTCTCCGCGTTTTATAAAAAAATTCGTTAGGATAAAAATTAAAAGTATAAGACATGATGCCGGAATAATTACGGAAAGAGAAAAGTTGAATGAAAATTTTCTAAGCATCCGTCAGTCCTGTTTGAATCCGTAGCCGACACCGGAGAATGTTGTGACAATATTTTTGTAAGAGCCGATTTTTTTACGAAGATTCATGACGTGAACATCGATTGTTCTGTCAACAACGTAAATGTCATTGCCTCTTATGCTGTCAATTATATTGTCTCTTGAAAATATTTTGCCTGGGTGTCTGAGAAAAAGTCCGAGAATTTCAAACTCGGTTTTAGTAAGTTTGATGTCCGTACCGTCGACATTAACACGGTATTCTTCCGGAAAATAGCTTAATCCTTTATATGACAGAACTTTTGACTGACTAGACGTTTCTTCTTTGCTGTTTGAACAGCGTCTGAGCACGGCTTTTACTCTTGAAGAAAGCTCCTTTACGCTGAATGGTTTGGGCACGTAATCATCGGCTCCAAGTTCTAAACCGAGAACTTTGTCAAATTCGTCTGTTTTAGCTGAAAGAAATATTACCGGAATATCTTTTAGGGTATTTTTAGATTTAACGAAACGGCAGAATTCGTAACCGTCTTCCTCGGGCATCATTATGTCGAGAATGAACAGGTCCGGAATACAGCCTTTCGCAAGTTCAGCCTTTGCAAGTGACGGTCTGGAAAATGTGTGTGTCTCGTATCCCGCTGAGTCCAGATTGATTTTAATAATTTCGAGTATGTCTTCTTCATCATCGAGAACATAAATCTTTTTTTTCATCTTTCTTCCTGATCGAGAAGCGCTTTAAATTTACTTTTTGAAAGATGGCGGATGTCGTCACCCTGAATGTAATAAACCGCGCGTTCGGCAATATTCTTGATGTGATCCCCGATTCTTTCAAGCGACTTTGACGCTTTAATAAGAGCCATAGACTGTGCAATTACTGAAGGATTTTCAAGCATATAAGAATATAGTTCACGGTATATCTGGCTGTCAAGTTCATCAAGCATTTTATCCATTTCGAGAACTTTCACAGCTTTTTCCGTATTTTTTTCTGATACGGCAAGTAACGCGAATTTCATCATTTCGGCAGATATTTCGGCCATACGCGGAATATCGATGAGCGGTTTAACCAGAATCTGCCCCGCAAGCTTTTTGGTCTGTCTTGCGATTGTAGATGCTAAGTCAGCAATACGCTCGAGATCTGTATTGATTTTCATTACGCTTAGAATAAACCTGAGATCCGAGGCTGCGGGCTGTTGTGTGACTATTATTTTCAGACATAAATCATCTATGTCTTTTTCCATCTGATCGATTTCTTTGTCGTTTTTTGTTACTTTTTTTGAAAGAGAAAGATCCTGGCTTTTCAGGGATTCGACCGCGTCTGCAATTGCTTCAAGCGATAAATCGCTCATTCTGAAAAGCATTTCTTTGAGCTGGTTCAATTCTTCTTCAAGGTGTATTTGCATATCATCTCCATGCCGCTCGGGCGGCTTTAGCTGTCTTTGATAATAAAGGTAGTTAAAGCCTTGTAAATATTATATAAAGAATTTGTGAATAATCTCTTAAGATTCCTTTTGCTTGACATGACTTAGTCTGTTTATATTCTGACGGTCAATTATTACGAGGTATTATGAGATATTCAAGATATTTAATTCCAACAATGAAAGAAGATCCTTCTGACGCGGTTGTGTCGAGTCACCGTCTTATGATGCGTGCAGGGCTTGTCCGTAAGGAATCCGCCGGGATGTATGTGTATTTGCCGCTTGGCCACAAAGCTCTCCGAAAGATCATCAATATTGTCCGTGAAGAAATGGATAATTCCGGTGCGCTTGAATTTCTGATGCCGGAACTTACAAATGCCGACCTGTGGAAAGAGTCGGGGAGATGGAACACCATGGGGCCTGAAATGTTCAGGATAAAAGACAGAAACAACCTTGAATACGCGCTTGGTCCGACACATGAGGAAGCCTTTACTAACGCCGTGCGCTCGACTGTAACTTCGTACAAGGAGCTTCCAATTAATGCCTATCAGATAAATACTAAATTCCGCGATGAAATCCGTCCGAGATTCGGAGTGATTAGAAGTAAGGAATTTATTATGAAAGATGCTTATTCCTTCGATGTAGATGAAGAAGGATTGGATAAATCATATCAGACCATGCGTTCCGTTTATAGAAAAATATTCGACAGATGCGGTCTTGCGACAATTCCGGTTCAGGCTGATACGGGAAATATGGGCGGAAGCGCTTCTGAAGAGTTTATGGTCGCGAGTGAAGTCGGAGAAGAGACTCTTTTAATCTGCGAGTCGTGTTCCTATAGGGCGAATCAGGAAAAAGCCGTTTTTAAGCGTGAAGAAAAATCAGGATCGATTACCGGAGAGCTTGAAAAAGTTCATACTCCTGATGTTAAAACTATCGATGACCTGGTTAAACATTTTTCAGCGGAATCTTCGAAGTTTCTTAAATCGATTCTTTATACTGCCGACGGTGAAACCGTAATGGCTGTTGTGACTGGCGACCGCGAAATAAATGAGATAAAATTAAAAAATCATCTAGGTTGTGTTGAGCTTGAACTTGCTTCCGATGATAAAATCTTTGAGGCTACAAAATCCCCTGTTGGTTTTGCGGGTCCGGTCGGAATCAAAAATATCCGTATAGTTTTTGATTTATCTGTTAAGAATACTTTTGACGCGATAACCGGAGCAAATGAAAAAGATTATCACTATAAGGGTGTTAATCCTGGACGTGATTTCGAAATAAAGGAAGAAGCGGATCTTGTTACCGCTGTTGAAGGTGATGCGTGTCCTGAATGCGGCAAGAAGTTGTCTGCGACTAAGGGAATTGAGGTCGGTCATATTTTCAAGCTTGGATATAAATATACCAAAGCCATGAATTTTACTTTTCTTGATAAAAACGGACGTCCGGCAAATCCTATTATGGGATGTTACGGGGTGGGAGTAACGAGAACTCTTGCCGCGGTTATAGAACAGAATCATGATGAAAAGGGATTGATGTGGCCGAAGGAAATAGCTCCGTTTGACGTTCATATCGTCGGAATCTGTAAGACCGAGGAAGACGAAAAGAAAATAGCTGAGATATATGAGGAAATTAAAAAAGCTGGATTCGATGCTCTTTACGACGACAGAAAGAATTCTCCGGGCATTAAGTTTGCTGATGCGGATTTAATCGGTCTTCCGCTTAGAATTACTGTCGGAAAAAGTTTTTTTGACACTGGAGACATAGAAGCGCTTGACAGAAAGACGAAGGAAATTAAAAGGTTACAACGTAAGGAATTAGTTCCTTATCTTAAGGAATTTTTCGGCAGATAGTTTTCAATAAAATATTGACACAATCACGCTGATTCTATTAAGTGGCATTATTACGGGGTGTGGCGCAGTCCGGTAGCGCATCTGCCTTGGGAGCAGAGGGCCGGAGGTTCAAATCCTCTCGCCCCGAAATATGCGCCAGTAGCTCAGTGGATAGAGCAACTGCCTTCTAAGCCGTAGGTCAGAGGTTCGAATCCTCTCTGGCGCGAATTATTCCGAAAGACACCTTTGCTGGTGTCTTTTTTGCTTTCCGCATTATCAACCCTTTTCCGGAGGAAATATGATAGATCCTAAAGTTTTAAGAGAAAATCCAGACGAAATCAAAAGAGTACTTAAAATCCGGAAAATGGAATCGGCGGTTGATCTGACTGCATTATCTGAACTTGATTCCAAAATGCTGTCACTCGGAAAAGAATGCGATGTTCTTCGTGAATCAAGAAACAAGCTTTCAAAAGAAGTCGGAAACATAAAAAGAGAAGGCGGTGATGCAACCGCAGTCATGAGTCAGGTTAACGAAGTTAATTCGAAAATAGAAAAAAACGAAGCTGAAATAGCCGCGCTTAATGACAGATACAATGAAATGATTCTTTCAGTTCCCAATATACTTCATTCATCTGTTCCTGTTGGAAACGATGAAAAAGATAATGTTATTGTCAGAGTTCACGGAGAGAAACCTGCGTTTGATTTTGCACCTAAGGCGCATTATGATCTGGGAACAGATCTGGATATACTTGATTTTGAGCGCGGCGTTAAACTATCCGGAGCGCGTTTTTATGTTTATAAAAATCTAGCTGCAAAACTCGAACGCGCTATTCTTTCATTCATGCTCGATCTTCATACAAACAAGCACGGTTATACTGAAGTATTTGCTCCTTTTTTGGTCAACGATGATTCGATGATAGGGACTGGTCAGTACCCGAAATTTAAAGATGAATATTACAGAATGGAACGCGACGGACTCTCGCTTATTCCGACTGCCGAAGTGACTCTGACCAACCTTTACAGGGACGAAATACTTGAAGGTGAAAAACTCCCGGTTTATGTAACAGGACAATCTTCATGTTTCCGCCGCGAAGCGGGATCTGCCGGACGCGACACAAGAGGTCTTATCCGCGTTCATCAGTTTCAGAAGGTTGAACTTGTAAAATTCGTTGAACCGGAAACTTCTTTTGATGAGCTTGAAAAGCTTGTTTCTAATGCTGAAGAGGTTTTAAAACAGCTCGGGCTTCATTACCGTGTTATGCTTCTTTGCAGTGCTGATACTTCCGCGTCTTCTTCCAAGACATATGATATAGAAGTCTGGATGCCGGGACTCGACAGATATGTTGAAATTTCATCATGCTCTAACTTTCTTGATTATCAGGCGAGAAGAGCAAAGATCCGTTATAAAAAAAGCGGCGGAAAGGCTCAGCTCGTTCATACGCTCAACGGTTCGGGGCTTGCGGCCGGAAGAACTCTTGCTGCCGTGATGGAAAATTATCAGACTAAAGACGGAAATATTGAAATACCTGAAGTGCTCAAGCCGTATATGAGATAACTATACGGCCTGCATTTCATCAGTTATAAATGTAAAGTAGCGGTTCATTCCGGTTATAGAAAAAAGATTTGTTATGTCCTTATTGATGTTCATGAGATAAAGTGCGGTTTTTTTTGTTTTTAATCCCTGAAGGATTCTGACGAGGGAACCGAGCGATGAGCTGTTAAGATACGGAACTCCCTTGAAATTCATTATTACTTTCGAATATCTGGCGGAAATATTGCTGAATACAAAATTTTCCAGATCCTGGGTTTCGTCAAAGGTAATGTCGCCGTCAATATCAAATATCTGACAGTTTTCCATAGTTCTAACTGATATTTTCATAGCCGCACCGCCGAAAAGAATTACTAAGATGATTCTTTCAGACCTATAAAAAAATATCAAGTCAAATTAGAGTTATTATTTTTTCTCTTTTTGCGCATTCGATGCAGAGGCGGTATCCTTCAGAAGTTTTATCGCCTGCAGCTGCCGGAATGAAGTGATGATTTAATGAATTGATTTCTTTACCGCATTTAGAGCATTTCATGATTTACCCTCGTAAAAATATTATCAGTTGAGCTGTTATCTGCTTATTTCATTGATAAGTTTGCCAAGTGACTGATCTTCACTTGTGATGGTTTTCTGATTTGCCTCATAACTTCTCTGAACTTCAATCATATCGACCATTTCGCGGACGATATTTACATTAGATTTTTCAAGAAAACCCTGGTATGTTTTATAATTTTCTGCCTGAAAAGCAGGTCCGGAGAGATCGGTTTCGGCGTAGAGTGAATCTCCTTCTTTTTTGATGAAACGCGGGTATTCAAAGTTTACAATTTTCAACCGGTCGAGAACTACCTGATCCTGCCACGTGTTTTCGGTCATATCGACCGGACGGCGTGCGTCACCTGCCAGCTCATTATTGACTACTATTTCTCCGTTTTCTTTGACCATGAAATTATTTTTCTGAACATTTATAATTCCGTTTTCACCGATCACGGGATATCCTTCGTGAGTCATGAGAACTCCGTCCTGATTTATCGTAAATGATCCGTTTCTTGTGTATCTTTCGCCTTTTTCTGTAAGAACAGTGAAAAAACCCTTTCCCTCAAGTGCGAGATCGAATGAATTTTCGGTTCTCTGCATTGCACCCTGCTCGAACTGGGTGAAAACCTCATTTACTTCAAGACCGGTTCCGAGTTTTCCGACAAGAGGCATTGAATCGTAAGAGCCTGCCGGAACTACTCCGAGTCCGTCGTCATTTATTCTTCTGATAAGCATGTCCGGGAATGCTTTGAAAATAGGCGTATCGCGCTTAAAACCGGTCTGGTCGATATTTGCAAGATTATTGGATACTACATCCATTTTAGCCTGCTGTGCTATCATTCCGCTTGCGCCGGTATAAAGTGCTGTGTTCATATCAGAGAGATCCCCCTTTTTCTCTCTCAATATCGGCACCTATGCCTGATAACTTGCGACATAATTTTTCGTAACCTCTGTCAGAATGATAAATTCTTCTGATTTCTGTAGAACCTTTTGCAGCAAGCCCTGCTACAATTAGAGCCGCTCCTGCGCGTAAATCGCTCATCATAACCGGCGCACCGGAAAGCTCTTTGACGCCCTGTATGATTGCCGATCTGCCTTCGATTGTTACTTTTGCTCCCATTCGGCGGAGTTCCGGAACATGAGTGAAGCGGTTTTCGAAAATTGTTTCAACCATTACGCTGATGCCCGGAAGAGTTGTCATCAATGCCATCATCGGAGCCTGCAGATCTGTCGGAAAACCGGGATGCGGCATGGTCTGAACCAGAGCGCCTTTAAGTTCAGCATTTGATGAAATTCTGACCCAATCGTTTCCGCTTTCAATAGTGAAACCTGTTTCTTCGAGTGTTTTTATAAGAGCTGAAAAGTGTTCGGGAATAACTTTTGTTATACGTACATTTCCGCGTGTGATTGCTCCGGCAAGAAGATATGTTCCAGCTTCGATTCTATCCGGCATTACGCTGTATTCTACAGGTTTTAAAGATTTTACGCCCTTAATGATAATGCGCTCTGTACCTAATCCCTGGATGTCAGCTCCCATTTTAAGAAGAAATTCGCCGAGATCAACTACATCCGGTTCCATTGCCGAGTTTTCGAGTATAGTTTCTCCTTCCGCGAGAACAGCGCCCATTATAAGGTTAATAGTCGCTCCGACGGAGACTTTAGGCATGGTGAATTTAGCTCCTTTGAGCTTTTTTGTACGGGCTTTTATGTAACCGTGTTCTATGTCTATAGTCGCACCTAAAGCCTCAAATCCGCTAAGATGAATGTCGACGGGTCTTTCACCGATAGCGCAACCGCCCGGCAGAGAAACGTCTGCTTCATTGCAAACTGCAAGAAGAGGCCCCATCACATAAACCGAAGCTCGCATGGTTTTTACAAGATCATACGGGACAAGTACGTTTTTTACGTCTTTTACGGTTATTTTGAGAATATTTTTTTCAGCATCAAAATCGGTTTTCGCACCGAGATATTCAATTACTTTAATTGTTGTTCTGATATCATTGAGATCGGGTACATTTTTTAAAACTGTTTCGCCTTCTGCGAGTAAACTTGCCACAATAATCGGAAGAGCCGCGTTTTTTGCACCGGAAATTTCAACATCACCGCTTAGTGTTTTACCGCCATTAATTCTATATATGTCCATTTTGTCCTCTTTCAGTTCTTTTTGAATTATAACTTTTCGTTTTTTTGCCGTAAATTGTCAAGAAAATGCTGATATCGGTGATATTGAGGCTAAAAATTCTTGTGGAAAAAACTAATTATGCATTTATTGGAAATGTATGCTTGCAGAAAATGTAATTGTAGTAATAATGCAAATTGAACTGATTTGTTTATGCAGGAGGAGTATTTCATGGATATGGGGATAGACTGCCGTAAACAAATGGAAAAATATCTGCCGCCTATACTGATAATCAGCGCTGACGGTTCTATCCTTGATTTGACGTCAAACGTTTCTGAATATTTTCCTTCAGCGGATAAAGGTCATAATTTGTACGATCTTATCGATATTGACAGGAAGTTTTCATTTAAAAAAGATGAAAGACTTTTATGTACGTCTCAATCCGGCAAAAAGATTGAGATAAGTTTTGATGATTGTTCATCTAATTTAACCGCAGTAATTAAGCCGATTGCTAAGTCTGCCGTATCCGATATTTTATCGGGAGAAGCCCTTCTTGATGCTGCAGAGTTTATGCCGGTCGGCATATATGAGTTTGATATGAACGGTGTTTTTGTCTATGTGAATAAATATCTATGTGATCTTTTCGGGTATGATAAATCCGAAGTATTAGGTAAAATAAATGTTGTGGATGTCGTAGTTCCGGAGATGCAGGATAATGTCGTTTCCGGCATCGCTCAGCTGATACATACTGGAGAAAGCAGAGTCGGGGAATTTATGTGTCATAAGAGAAACGGCGAACTTTTCCCGGCAGAAATTCATTCTGCATTGAATATTAAAAACGGTAAACCCGTCGGCATCATGGGTATTTTTCTCGATGCTACAAGCAAGAAGCGCGCGGAGGAAGAACTTCTTAAGACAAACAGGATTCAGTCTCTTGGGGTAATTGCAGGCGGTATCGCTCATGATTTCAATAATATACTTACTGTGATTATAGGGAATATAAGTCTGGCTAAGTTCGACATGCCGAAAGATTCGGATTCTTACAAGCTTCTTGAAGAGGCTGAATCTGCAAGTGTCAGAGCAAAAACTCTCACAAATCAGCTTTCGGCTTTTACCAAAGAAAGCGAACCGGTTAGAGAAAATTCGAATTTAGAGGAAATTGTCAGACAATCGTCCGTATTTGTCCTCAGCGGATCAAAAAGTTCATGCATCTTTGATTTCCCAAAAGACTTATGGGGAGCGGAAATCGACTGCGGACAGTTCAGCAGGGTAATTCAGAATCTGGTATTGAATGCTTCACAGGCAATGCCGCGCGGCGGAACGATTACGATTAAGGCTGAGAATGTAAGGGTTACGGTTGATGATCATATTCCGGTAAAATTCGGCAAATATATTTTATTGTCAATAACGGATGAAGGTCAGGGTATTCCACCTGAGATTATTTCAAAAATATTTGATCCGTATTTTACTACTAAAGAGACGGGTTCGGGCCTCGGACTTTCAGTTTCATTTTCAGTTTTAAAAAATCACGGCGGTCATATAACTGCTGAATCGGAAGAAGGAAAAGGGTGTGTTATAAAAATTTACGTTCCTGCATCTTCCACGAAACAGTTCAGCTGCCGGGATGTTGATGCCGGAGATCAGATGCCTGAACATCTGAATATAATGATAATTGATGATGATGAAGCGATCGGAAAAGTTACAATTGAATTGCTGAGAATACTGGGGCATGCCGTCTATTATTTTCCGAATTCTGATGAGGCAATTGAATTTTATAAGGAATATGTAAATAAAGGCGAAGTAATGGATGTAGCGGTAATTGATTTAACTTTGCCGGGAAAACTTTCGTCTGAAGAGATACTGAGAGAACTGAAGGCAATCGGATTTTTACGCGGAATTATTTCTAGCGGATACGTGAACAGTCAGGTAATTACAGATTTCCGTTCATTCGGATTCAGTTCATCCATCAAAAAGCCGTTTACAATCGACGAATTAAAGCGTTGTCTTGCGGAAGCCTTTGAAATATAGACTGCGGTTCAATAGCATGAAATATTTCTTGACACTTACCTGTTTGCGGAAGATTTCTCAAGAGGCTTATTTTAAACAGCGTGGATGAGATGACTGAAAACGAACAACTTGCGGTATATCATAAACCGGTTCTTTACCGCGAAATAATAGAATATATAAAAGAAGTGTATACGGAAGGCGATATCATTGTTGATTCTACCTGCGGTGAGGGCGGGCATTCTGCGCTTTTTTTGAGCGAATTTCAGGGCAAAGTGGTTTCTTTTGAACGTGATGCTGAAATTCTATCAAGGGCCAAAAACAGGCTTTCTGAATTTGAAAGCAGAGTTGATTTTATTAACGATAATTTTTCTGTAACTGATAAACTTTCACCTTACAAAGGTAAAATTGCCGCAATTCTATATGATTTCGGAATTTCTTCATATCATTTCGATGCTTCCGGACGCGGTTTTTCCATTAAAGACAAGAATCTCGACATGAGGCTTGATCCTTCATGTAAAAGAAGCGCTTGTGATATCGTAAATTATGCCGCCGAATCCGAGCTTGCCGACATATTTTTTTATTACGGTGAAGAAAGGCATTCCAGACGAATCGCAAGATATATAGCTGAAGCCAGAAAAAAATCAAGAATTGAAACTGCCGAAGAACTTTCATCGATTGCGATGAGAGCATTAAAGCCCAAAGGATACAGTCAGATTCATCCTGCTACCAGAATTTTTCAGGCACTTAGAATAGCAGTTAATTCCGAACTGGATCATATTGAAAAAGCACTGAACAGCTCATGGGAATATCTCCGTCCGGGCGGTATTATACTTGCCATGTCTTTTCATTCGCTTGAAGACCGCATAGCGAAAAACATATTCAGAAAATTAAGTTCTGACGGACTTGTTGAAATTGTAACCAAAAAGCCTGTCATACCTCAGGATGACGAAATTAAAAGCAATCCCCGTTCGAGAAGCGCGAAGATCAGGGTTTGCAAAAAGATATGAAAAGCGAAAGCCGTATAATACTCCGTTATATTTTTATCTGTGTCTGCGCTTTTCTTTTTCTTTTGTTTTATCTGTGGCAGAGCATTGAATCTACGAGAATAAGGCTTGAATGCAGAACTCTGATAAAACTTCAGAAAACACTTGTTGATGAGAATGATGTTTATAAATATGAAATTGAAAAAATAAAAAATTCCGGCATGTCGGGCTCTTATGCCGCAGAAAGAGACTATCACAAGGCTCTTCCTTCCGAAGTCGGAGTAATTGTTTTAAGCGGGAAGTAATATGACTGTTGAAGATTTGCTGAAAAGATATGAAGGAAAGCTTGTTTATGTGTCCGGCAAGACGGATAATGTTATTGATTCTGTAGAATATGATTCGAGAAAAGTATCGCATAAATCACTTTTTGTTGCGGTCAAAGGTCTAGTTTCCGACGGACACGATTACGTCCGTTCACTTGATGAAAAAGGAGTTTCCTGTGTTATTGTGTCTTCGGAAAAAGCTTCGGAGTTTTCCGAATTAAAATGCTGTGTAATATCGGCGGATGATACCCGTGCGGCGCTTTCATATGTTTCCGCATATTTTTTCGGCGAAGCATCATTATCAATTCCTGTTATCGGAATAACCGGTACAAACGGCAAAACATCAACCACATATATGCTTGAGGCCCTTTTTTCTAATGCAGGATATAATCCGGGAGTTATCGGCACTGTTGCATACCGCTGGAACGGAAATGAAATCCCGGCACCTAATACAACACCTGAGTCACGTGATCTTCATAAGCTTTTTCATGATATGAAAAATGACGGAGTGGACTGCGTTATCATGGAAGTATCTTCACATGGACTTGCTCTCGGCCGGGTAAATGACATAGCTTTTCAGGGAGCTGTTTTTACAAATTTAACCAGAGATCATCTCGATTATCACAAAACTTTCGAAGAATATTTTGAAGCGAAAAAAATTCTATTCCGTCTTCTTGAAAAATCGCCTAGACAGAATAAATTCGCCTGCATTAATCATGATGATGAATATGGAATGAAAATACTTGAATCGCGTAATAATTATTCCTATCCGTTTTATTCATTCGGTTTGTCCGGTGATGCCGACTTTTTCCCTGTTAAAAATTCTTTGATTACTTCAATCTCCACAGTTAAGTATTCAGTGAAACACAAAAATTCGGTTTATCATGTTGATCTTCCAATGGGCGGTAAATTTTCATTTTATAATTCACTTGCAGCTTTCAGTGCCGCAAGCGCTTTCGGAATGAACGGCAAAACTGCAGCAGAGGGATTTGCATTAATTAAAAATGTTCCGGGAAGATTTGAAAGAGTAGATGCTGACTGCAATTTTTCGGTAATAGTTGATTATGCACATACGAATGATGCGATGGAAAAACTGCTTTCATCAGCGAAAGAATTAAATCCTTCAAAGCTGATTACCGTGTTCGGATGCGGAGGAGACCGGGACAAGACAAAAAGGCCGCTCATGGGTGAAGTCGCCGGAAAATATTCAGACACAGCCATTGTAACAAGCGATAATCCGCGAACGGAAAATCCGGAAACAATTATTTCTGATATTCTTGCCGGTATGGAAGAATATAAAGATAAGACGGTTGTTGAAATAGACAGGGAAAAAGCAATAAGGTATGCTATTTCCATTGCTGAAAAAGATTCCGTTGTGGTAATCGCCGGAAAAGGGCATGAAGATTACCAGATAATCGGTACGGAGAAGCATCATTTTGACGACAGGGAGATTGCCAGAAAATATATGGAGTTATCATCATCACTTTCGGGGGCAGTCAATTGAAAGAAAAGGTTATCTTTACAGTAGGAGAAATTGTTTCTGCCGTCGGAGGCAAATTGATAAAGGGAAATCCGGAAATGTCCGTTTCGTCAGTGACAACGGATTCCCGCATGTCTGACATGGATGATCTTTTTATTCCTCTGAAAGGCGAAAAATTCGACGGTCATCATTTTATCAAAGATATTCTTTCTGAAAAAAGAATGAAAGGTTTTCTCTATTCTCTTTCTAGTTCAATTCCGGAAATTCCGGATGATTGTTTTGCGGTTGAAGTTAAAGATACTCTGCATGCGTTGGGACGCTTGTCTTCGTTTCATAGAAAGCGCGTACAGGCTGAGGTGATAGGAATTACCGGGACAAACGGAAAAACAACAACTAAAGAGCTGATTGCCCAGATTTTTTCTTTGAAAAATAAAACATTAAAAAGTGAAAAAAACTATAATAATGAAGTCGGAGTTCCTTTTACGCTTTTCAGGCTTTCAAAGGATGACAAATACGCCGTGATAGAAATGGGAATGAATCATTCAGGTGAAATTTCGCGTCTTTCTTCATATGCGCAGCCTGATTCGGCTCTGATTACGAATGCAGGCGAGGGTCATCTGGAGTTTCTCGGAACAGTTGAGAATGTGGCTAAGGCTAAGTCTGAAATAATGGAACCCATGAAAAAAGGTTCTTTTATTTTTCTGAATAAAGACTCCGAAGCTTTCAACGTGATGGAAAGCAGAGCTCAAATATCAGGTTTGAAGGTTATTTCTTTCGGACTAAAAAATGCTGATGTAAGCCCCGAAAATTTCAAACTTTCTGCCGATAGGATAGATTACACTTTAATGGGAGAAAAATATTCGGCACCCTTGTACGGAATACATAATTTATATAATCTTCTTGCCAGTTCAGCCCTTTCTCTCTATTACGGAATCAAACCCGAGCAAATCAATGAGGCTTTTGCTTCGTTTGAAAATGTCGGCAAACGCAGTGAAATAACAGACAGTATTTATACAGTTATTAACGACACGTATAATTCCAATCCTCTTTCATTGCGTTCGGCGCTTAATTCAATCGGTATGATTTACAAGGACAGACGGAAAATAGCGGTAATATCAGACATGAAGGAACTGGGCGATAAATCGGAATTTTATCACCGTGCCGCATGCCATGATGCTGTTTCGAGCGGATTTGAATATCTTCTTACATACGGTGAATATTCGGAATTTATGAATAAAGAAGCCGTTGTTTCCGGCGGAATAAAGGCTGAGCATTTTAATTCAAAAGAAGATCTGCTCGCATCGCTTTACAAATTGCTTAAAAAGGACGACGTTGTTCTTGTTAAGGGTTCAAGATCTATGAAAATGGAGGAGGTCGCGGAAAAGATTATCCGCGTATAATTATGTTTTATCATTTAGTTCTTCCGCTGCAGGAATATGTTTCCTCATTCAGAATTTTTCAATACATAACATTCCGCTCGGCACTTGCCGCGCTGACAGCACTTTTATTTACTCTTATTTTCGGTAAATTTATAATTCGCTTTCTGGCTAACCTGAAATTCAGGGAAGAGATACGATCGCTTGGGCCTGAGTCGCACCAGAAAAAAGCCGGAACTCCCACTATGGGAGGAATAATGATTCTTCTTTCAGTATTTACCGCTGCAGTTTTCTGGGGAAATTTTAAAAATCATTATTTTGTAACAGCTCTGCTTGGTCTTCTTTCGCTTGGTATTCTTGGTTTTGCTGATGATTATATTAAATCTGTTCTAAAGAAAAAGGAAGGTCTTCCTGCTAGAATTAAATTTATGTTTCAGGTTCTAATTGCATTCATTGTTGCACTTGTTATATATCTTTATCCTTCAAGTCCTTCACAGGTCACTTCTGTTTATGTTCCTTTTATGAACGGTCAGCTGTTTGACTTTGCTAATGTCAGTATCTTCGGGATGAATATGAATCTGACATGGCTTTGGTTTATATTTGTTATTCTTGTGATAAATGGAAGTTCAAATGCTGTAAATCTTACCGATGGTCTTGACGGGCTGGCAACAGGATCTGTAATAATCGTTGGTTCCGTTTTCGGAGTGATAGCGTATCTTACCGGGCATGCAGTAAATGCGGCATATCTTCGGATTCCTTATATTCCTGCAAGTGCTGAGTTAACAGTTCTTCTTTCCGCGCTTCTCGGAGCCGGACTAGGTTTTCTATGGTTTAATGCCAATCCTGCACAGATTTTTATGGGAGATACAGGTTCTCTTGCTCTTGGAGGAATAATAGGCATAGTTGCGGTTATGATAAAGAAAGAATTATTTCTTTTTATAGTAGGCGGAGTATTCGTTGCTGAAGCGCTTTCTGTTATCATTCAGGTTGGTTCGTTTAAACTCAGAAAGAAACGTGTTTTTAAAATGGCGCCTCTTCATCATCATTTTGAACTTTCAGGCGTACCTGAACAGAAAATCGTTACACGCATGTGGATTGCCGGGATTATACTTGCAATAATCGGTCTTTCAACATTAAAAATACTCTGAGGAAACAGTGTTAAAGGAAATTCAAAGCAAAGATTCTAAAATTCTTGTAGTCGGTCTGGGATACCGGACAGGGCTTTCAACAGCAAATTATCTGATATCAAAAGGATATTCTGTTGATGTTTCCGATTCAAAAAGTGCAGATGAGTTGATTTCGGTTTCATCGCAGCTTAAATCCGGTGTAAGGCTTTTTGCAGGAAATCAGGATGTGAGTCTTCTTGAAAACGGATATGATCTGATTGTATTAAGTCCGGGAGTACCTGCATACATTCCTCTTATAAAAGCGGCTTATGAAAAAAACATAAAGGTAATTGCTGAAGTTGAACTCGCATATCATTTTACGAAAGGAAGCTGGGTTGCGATTACGGGAACTGACGGAAAATCTACGACTACGGCTTTTACCAATCATTTGATGAAATCCCTAGGACTGAATTCGCGTGAAGGCGGAAATATCGGCATTCCTCTTATTTCACTTGCAGATGATTCGTCTGAAGATACTGTAACCGTTGCAGAGCTGTCATCGTATCAGCTCGAAACAGTTGATTCATTCAAAGCAGATGCGGCTATGATTACAAATCTAACACCGGATCATCTTGACCGGTATCCCTCGGTTGAAGCTTATTTTGATTCGAAAATGAATATCGTAAAAAATCAGACAAGTTCGGATTTTTTTGTCTATAATGCGGATGATGATAATATTCGGAAGCGGCTTGATCAGGTTAAGTCTAAGAAGTATTCTTTTTCTCTAAAAGATAAAACGGCATCCGCATATTATGACGGAACTCATATTCTGTTAAATGTTAACGGCCGGTATGAAAAAGTTGTTCAGGCTGACAGGCTTTCTGTTTTAGGGATTCATAATATCCAGAACTGCATGTCTGCAATACTTCTGACAAAAGCCGTTTTTGAAAAAATGAACATGTCTCTGCCTCATAATCATCTTGAGAGATTCTGTACATCATTTCAAGGTCTTCATCATAGAATGGAAAAGCTCGGCATTTGCAACGGAAGACTTTTTATTAATGATTCAAAAGCCACAACAGTCGGTGCCGTTGAAATGGCAGTTAAAAGTGTGAATAAGAATTCAGTATTCATAATGGGAGGCCGCGGAAAGGGAGACAATTACGCAAGGCTTGCCGAGATTATGAAAGATAAGGTCAAGGGAGTCGTATTGATCGGAGAAACGGCAGATGAATTTTACGGTATATTTGACGGTTTCAACAGAGCCAAAGCTGAGTCACTTTCCGACGCTGCAGATAAAGCGCTTCAGATGACTTCAGACGGCGATAATATAATTCTTTCTCCGGCATGTGCTTCTTTTGACATGTTCCAGAGTTACGAGCACCGCGGAGATGAATTTAGAAAAATTTACGAAAGACTTTCGAGCGGGCATGAGTAATGGAATTCAAGTCTTTAATAGACACAAGGCGTTCGCATGCTCCGGATATAATTCTTCTTCTGACGCTTTTTGTTATAGCATTTTTCGGAGTATCCATGGTTTTTTCCGCATCTGCTATAAAAGCGTCGGTTATTTACGGAGATTCTCTTTACTTTTTCAAACGTCAGGTGATATGGGTATTTATTTCATTCGGCATTATTTTTCTTCTTCAGAATTTTGATTATCGAAAATATTTGTCATTGACCAAGTTTTTTCTTCTGTTTTCTTTTGCCGCGCTTGTTGCGCTTTATATTCCTGGTATTGGTCACAGCGCAAAAGGTTCTGTCAGATGGTTTAATCTCGGATTTTTTTCTGTTCAGCCTTCCGAATTTATTAAAATAGCTTCCATCATATACTTGGCCAAGGTTTTCTCCGCTAAGCATGAAGAAAAAACTTTTCTTAAAATGACGGTTCCTCTTGCAGTGGTCGGAATAATTTTTCTTCTTGTTCTTCTTCAGCCTGATTTCGGCACTGCCGTAACTCTGCTTTTTGTTTCAGTTGCGGTTTTATTCGTATCAGGATTTTCGTCTTTATATTTAATTCTTCTCGCACTTGTCAGCGTTCCGGCGTTTTATCTGATAATATATCAGGTCAATTACAGATGGATGAGAATTATAGCTTTTTTAAATCCATGGGAAAACCGCTATGGTATTGGTTATCATATTACGCAGTCCTTTATCGCGTTTAAGAAAGGCGGTTTTTTCGGTGAAGGGCTTGGTCTTGGAACTCAGAAAATCGGAAAACTTCCGGAACCTCATACGGATTTTATTTTTGCAGTTATCGGCGAAGAAGCCGGAATTCTCGGAGCAGTAATAATTATTTCATTGTTTGTTCTATTTTTCTGGCGGGGCATGAAAATTGCTTTTGATGCTGTTGATGATTTCGGACGTGTTCTTGCAATTGCTCTCACTCTTTCTGTTACAATTCAGGCGTTCTTGAATATGTCTGTTGTAACCGGTCTTATTCCTACAACAGGAATCCCGCTTCCTTTTATAAGTTATGGAGGCTCTTCGATGATATCAAACATGATCGCGGCGGGCATCCTTCTTAATATATCAAAATACCGTGAAACGGTTAATGAAACATTTAAATCGAACGATAAAGAGGTTTGGCATGAATAAATCGCTTTTAATTACCGGCGGAGGAACAGGTGGACATTTGAGCCCCGCAATTGCGCTTTTCGAAGAATGTAAATCGAGAGGCATTGACGCCTATATGCTGATCGGTGAAAAAGACAGAAAGTTCAATTATCTCAGAGAAGTTGACTCTGATAAACTTATCAGTTACGGCGCACCGTCATTTTCGAAAAATCCTTTTATGATTCCGTTTTTCATAATACGTTTTTTCTTTTCGGTATTCACGGCGATGCGGATTATGAAGCGCATTGGCGCCGATGACGTTATCGGAATGGGCGGATATGTTTCTGCCCCGGCATTGATGGCAGCTAAATTTACAAAAAGAAATATATATCTTTGCGAGCAGAATACCGTTCCGGGAAAAGTCACTGTCCGATTTGCAAAAAAAGCGAAATACATTTTCGGAACATTCGATGAATCAAGGGACTATTTTAAGCCTGAAATACGGGCAAAAATAATAACGGCTGGAAACCCGATACGCAAAAAAGTTCTATGCGATATGGACAAGAACAGCGCAAAAAAATATTTTAATCTGGGCCATTGTTCCAAAATTGTTCTTGTTATCGGAGGCAGCCAGGGAGCTCTTCAGCTGAATGACCTGATAATGAATTTGAAACTTAATTATCAGAGTGATTTTTCTGATGTAGGAATTATCTGGTGTACCGGTTCTCTTTCATATGATAAATACAGTAAAATCGTAAAAGAAAACAGTAAAATGGGATCAGTTTATATTTCTCCTTTCGTAGAAGATGTCGGAATAGCTTACCGCGCGGCAGATATCGCAATAAGCAGATCTGGTTCAGGCGTTATGATGGAATTTGCGGCGATGGAACTTCCTTCTGTTTTAATTCCTTATCCTTATGCAGCTGCTGATCATCAGAATAAAAATGCAGATGCGTTTGCCGCTGTTGGTGCCGCTGTTAAGGTTCAGAGTTCGGCTGCAAAAGCAGATTCTTTTGCCCCGATGCTTTTTTCACTGATTTCAAGTGAATCAAGAATTAATCAGATGAAGAATGCATGCGTTAAAGCTGCGAAATTAAATGCTGCAGCGGATATAATCGATAATATTATCAGATAGAGGCTAAAGGGGAGAAGAGATGATTTTCAGAAATAAAAATGGCATGCATTTCGTCGGTATCGGCGGAGTCGGCATGAGCGGTATAGCCGAAATTCTTTTAAATATGGGGTTTAAGGTTTCGGGTTCGGATAAAAATGATTCGGATAACACAAGACGTCTGTCTTCGCTTGGCGCAAAAATTTTTAAAGGTCATGACAGTTCAAATATTGATGATGAGATCAGCGTTCTTGTAACATCAAGCGCAATTGATTTTGACAATCCTGAAATTATTACAGCTAAGAAAAAAGGGATTCCGATAATTCACCGCTCGGAAATGCTTGCTGAGCTTGTTAGAATGAAGCATGGAATCGGAGTAGCCGGAACTCACGGAAAAACTACGACATCATCGATGCTTTCAAGCGTATTATGGAGCTGCGGACTTAATCCTACGAGTGTTGTCGGCGGCAAGGTTTTAAACTTCGGTTCAAATGCCAGAAGCGGAGAAGGGGAGTACCTAGTTTTTGAAGCTGATGAATCTGACGGAAGTTTTTTAAAGCTTCTTCCAGCTATCAGCATTGTCACAAATATAGATTCTGATCATCTTGATCACTACAAATATTTTGACGGAATTAAAGAAGCATTTCTGAAATATATCAATAATATACCTTTTTACGGATATTCGGTTCTTTGTATTGATGATACTGTAATTAGAGAAATTCTTCCTCAGGTAGACAGACCTTTTTATACATACGGTTTTTCGGATGATGCTGATTTTCATGGTAAGAACGTGCGTTTTGAAGACGGAAAGATGAAGTACAGTTGTTATTTTAAAGGAACTAAACTGGGTGATGTTGAGCTTGGTCTTTTGGGATATCATAATGCACTTAACTCTCTTTCCGTCATAGCTGTTGCAAGTGAACTTGGTATTGATTTCCCATGTATCGCACGAGGAATAGCAGAGTTTAAAGGGGTTGGGAGACGTATCGAATATATCGGAGAGAAAGACGGAATTCTGGTTCTTGATGATTACGGACACCATCCGACTGAAATAAAGGCCACTTTGAATGCTGTAAAAAATCTGGGTCGCAGGACTGTTGTTCTTTTCCAGCCTCATAGGTATTCGCGAACACAGCTTCTATATCAGGATTTCGGAAAGGCCTTTTCTGATGCGGACTTGCTTTTTTTAACTGAAGTATATTCCGCAGGAGAAAGACCGATTGACGGTGTATCTTCAAAATTGATTTCTGATGAATATTCAAAAAATGAGAATAAAGAGTGCCGCATCTTTAAGTCACCGTCTGATGCCGCAATGGAGATCGGAAGTTTCCTGAAGAATGGGGATATTCTGATAACTTTAGGAGCCGGAGATATTTATAAGGCAGGGAAATTTTTCCTTTCCGGCGGGGTAAGTTGAATAAATTATTTCTGCTAATATTTCTTTTTTCTAATGCTTATGCAGAGGAGGAGTTTAAATCTGTTGAAGCAAAAGGTTTTAATAATTATCCGACTTCTGTAGTTTTTCATGCTTCCGGTTTAAGAAAAAAGGGAAATTTGTACATTGCAGATGTAAAAAAAATCAATAAGGTTTTGGATTCTGCCGGATATTTCAAGGATTATGATGTTTATAAACAGAATGATAAACTGATAATAAAGGTTACAGAAAGAATTCCATCATACAGAATCCTCGCGTGTTCTGATATTAACTATCTGTTTGAAATTGATTCAGATTACAGGATCATTTCATCCGGAAGAGTATTTTCCAAAATGCCGCTTTTAGTGATAAATACATCAGATTTGAAAAACGGGAAATTGTCGGGCAGATTACATGTACTTCTTGATAAAATTGAAAAAATGAAGTCCTCATTTGAGACTGCAAACGAGATTGAAGAAATTGATTTGACAGATGGCAGAAAGGCGGTTTTAACATTAAGGAACAGACGTACGAAGTTCTGTTTTTTTGCAGAGAAAATGAGTTTCGCTAAAATTGATGCTCTTACGGGTTATTTTGACCGATATTCTGTCTATCCCGAGTATGTTGAGCTGTTTAGCGAAAATGCTGTTCTATACTGACTGGAGTTTTATATGGATGAAGTAATTGTAGGACTTGACATCGGTACATCGAAGACCTGCGCGGTTATAGGTTTTCTCAGTGAGAACGGTCAGATGGAAATTGCCGGAGTCGGAATATCTCCTTCAAAAGGTCTTAAAAACGGCGTTATAGTTAATATTGAATCTACAATTGAGTCAATTGCAAAGGCGATGGAAGATGCTGAACTGATGGCCGGCGCTGAAGTGACCAGTGCTTACGTCGGCATATCAAACGAGCAGATTCAGGGTGAAAATTCCAGAGGCGTTGTAGCAGTTTCCAATAGAAATAAAACGATTTCACATGCAGAGATAAAACGTGTCATTGAGGCGGCTCAGGCCATAGTTATACCTGCAGAACGTCAGATTATTCATGTGCTTTCGCGTGAATTTCAGGTAGATTCACAGAAAGGCGTAAAAGATCCGGTTGGTATGAGCGGAGTGAGGCTTGAGGCTGAAGTTCATATTGTAACAGCTTCGAGTACAGCGCTTATAAACCTCGGAAAAGCTGTTGCCGGTGCAGGTCTTGATTGTCTTGATGTTGTCTTTTCGCCGATAGCTTCAGCTGAGGCCGTTCTCAGCAGGGATGAAAAGGAGCTAGGAGTGGCTCTTGTCGACATAGGCGGAGGAACTACCGATATTCTTGTTTATACTGACGGAGGGGCATCTTATTCGGCTGTTTTACCGGTTGGAGGATCTCACGTTACCGGAGATATTTCAATTGGACTCAGAACTCCGATTGATTCTGCTGAAGTGATTAAGAAAAAGTTTGCTTGTTCGCTTATTGAACTTGTTGATGCTACGGAGACTATTGAAGTTCCCGGAGTCGGAGGCCGTGCGCCGAAAAGAATTTTTAGAAATGAATTAGCTGCTATAGTTGAGCCGCGAATGGCTGAAATAATGGAACTTGTAGACAGAGAACTTTTGAAAAGCGGAAGAAAAAATATGATTGCCGCCGGCATTGTTCTTTCCGGAGGCGGAGCTATGATTGACGGCTGTGCAGAACTTGCGGAAAAGATATTCAATCTTCCAGTAAGAGTCGGGATTCCTAAAGACGTAATGGGATTGAAAGATAAGGTTGCATCACCTGTTTATGCAAATGCGGTAGGTTTGTTGAAATACGGACTTCGTAATTACCGTGCAAGAAGCTCAAGGCCTAAAAAGAAAGGACTCGGAATAACTGGATCAATAAAAAGATTTGTAGAAAATTACTTTTAATCTTTGTTTTATCTAAATTATAACCGCTCACTTGATTACTGCAAAAGAATGGTTTTCATTTTTTCTGCAAGCTTAAGGTTGAATCTAAGTGATTCCTCCATAGCCTTATACATGAATGCGGAGCGCTCGGCGATTTTTAGATTCTCGGGCTTGTGTTTGTCGTCTTCTGATTCATAACCTTCTGTAAGAGTATGAATCACTTTTTGCATAGAAAGTCCGATTATATCACAGACAGTTTTTCTTGACTCAAGATAGTTATCCAGTTCATCAAGTTTTTTTATTAAATGACGAATTTCATTCTGCGAATCGGTTTTTATCGCCAAAATAAGTTTTTCTGAATTTTCTTTTGCCTTGCATGCTCTTTCGTAATAAGATTCAATTTCGTTGAAAATTCTTTCAAACTTATCTCTGACTTCATTCAGATAGATATTGCCGTTAGGTGCGGAATTATAGATTTCGTCTATGAAAGAATTTAAATCTTTTGTGCTGCTTAGTTTTATGTCTTCGGATTTTTCATGTTTAATACCGTTTAGAATGACTCCGTCACTGCTTGCATTGATGAGTGACGGTGAATTATGTTTTTCGAACCAGTTTTTGAATATGATCATTTTCTGATTCGTAAATATCTGAGGACTTTTTATGCCTTTCATGAAAATTTTAGGCAGTGCCGAGAGCTGTTTTCTATTGAAATCCTGCTCAGAAAAAAAACGGTTTGTTTTTATATGCATCTGTTCGTCGAGATATGATCCTCTTGCATGAGCCAGACCGGAGGTAAATGAGAGATCCTGTCCTGTCAAAATTATAGGATTAGCCCCTATTTTAAGTGCGAAATCATATGCGTTTGTTGATACAGATCCTCCGTGTGTTACTTCACCTTTTTCTCCGGTAATTTTTTCAATCCAGCGGATATTTTCGAATAACGAAGATATCATGACCGTTCTTCCCTTGAAAAAACGGAATACGGAAGGATGTGTCGACGGATCAGTTACAAGTACGGTTTCTGTTTCTGAAGAATTTTCAAAATAACGTGCATTGATAATCTGCGGATCAACTGAAACACAGAAATGCGGTTCAATCGAATAACGCTTAAGCAGATAATAGGAGGTATCGACTGCAATTATCACCGCTTTGTTCTTGTTTTCATTTATGAAATCAATTGAATCCGTAAGCGACGGTCCGGCGCATACAATTATCGCAGGAATGTTGTTGAACTTATTGAAAAAGACATTAACCGGAATTGTTTCGGTAATCCGTCTGATATTTCTTGCTGAATTGGAGCTCCAAAGTCTTTCAAACTTGGATAGGGTAGCTATGTTGACTTCCTTGTTTGAAAAATAGGTTTTTATTGAATTGTTGATGTTATTATAATAATCCCCGAAAACTTGTGCTGAACCTCTATGAAAAATGAATGTTACTCGGTTTGTTGATTTACCCTTAAGCAGTTCTGCGAATTCGGATTCATCGGGATCAGCGCATATAATTACGCGTTCATCCTTTAATATTGCACTTAAGTCCCTTGATTCTAATGACTGTTTTAAAACTTCAGGTGAACGTTCTATTATCAGAATATTTGAATATTTTCCGATTTCTTTAAGAATTATTTCAACATGATATGCGGATGCGAAACCGTATATTACGAATAGATCAAAAGAAAAATCACTTATCTCTGAGACAAACCTTTCGGCTTCCTTGACCGGATCGAATCTGCTGTGGAGCGGTATTTTTTTTCCGTCTGACACGACTTCAACTACGGGAAATCCTTTCGGTGTAAAGATTGTTGATACTGTATTTCCCGAGCATGATATTATTTTATCTCTGAGAAGCGGATTAAGCAGGTTTAAGTTTTTTTCTAGATAGTTCATAGTTTACCTGAATTCGATAATAATGATCAAACCGTGATCAAGACTGCTTCCCGGCGGAGGAGTTTGCGAAAAGGATTTTCCTTTTCCCTTGAGAATGTATTGTATGTTATAATTTTTTTGAATATCAGACAGGATATCAAGTGTTTCTGATTCTGTTTTGCCCGAAAAATCCGGCAACTTGTCATAGTTGGAAAAAGACTTCTCGGATGCTTTTTTAATTTTATCCTGTGTTACTTTTTTGACGTTATTTTTTCTGTATAACAAAATATCATCAGCAATTTCCGAAAATATCGGAGCTGCTATTTCACTGGCGGATGTAATACCTTTAGGTTCATCAATTACAACAGTTATACATATGTCGGAATTTTCTACGGGTGCGAATCCTGCGAAGACAGAAAAGTTTACGTTTTTCACGTAGCTTTTTTGGATAAATTTTTGTGCTGTTCCGGTTTTGCCGCCTGCTGTGAAGTATTTAAGTTTTGCTTTTCGTCCTGTTCCTTTTTCGATAACATCTTTGAGCATTTCTTTCATCTTGAGAGCATTGGCTTCAGATAATATCCTTTTTGAATCGTTATTTTCAAATGTGCGTATTGTATTTCCTTCATTATCTTCGATTCTGTCTATGATGCGCGGTGAAAGATAGACCCCGTTATTTGCTATAGCTGAATATGCAGAAGCGAGCTGAAGAATTGTGACAGATACTTCCTGACCTATTGAAATTGAATATTTAGAAAGTCCGGACCACTCGTTCACCGGACGCAGTATTCCGCCGCTTTCACCGGAAATGCCGGAACCGGAAATTTCTCCGAAACCGAATCTTTTCATTATTTCATAAATTTTTTTGCCTTCAATCGTTCCAACGGACTGAGTTATAAATGAATTGCATGAATATCTTATCGCTTCTTCAATACCAAGATTTCCGTGTGTGCCGGTACAGTTGATTGTTGTGTCTCCTATTTTTACTGCGCCTGTGCAGTTGAATCTTTGTTTAATGTTTTTTGTGTTTTCTATCCAAGCAGAAGCGGAAAAAGCTTTCATGACGGAACCCGGTTCAAATGAATCCGTTATTGCGAAAAATCTTCTTTCGTCTTCAGACGAAAGAGAAAAATTATTCGGATCAAAAGACGGGTACTTCGCAATAGCAAGTATTCTGCCTGTTTTTACTTCAATTACAGTAATTGTACCGGATTTGGCATTTTTTGAAGTTACGGAATTTTCAAGAGCTCTGTAAGCTCTATTTTGGATGTATCTGTCAATTGACAGAACTATTGATGATCCGTATTTATCAAAGAGACCGGAACTGGAATTATTTTTATCCTGTCCGTTTAAAACATCATTATAGCTGTATTCCAGACCTTCAATGCCATTATTTTCAAGAGAGCAAAAACCCGTGATATGAGAAAAAAGGTTTGCGTAAGGATATTTTCTGACATCTTCTTCCAGGATATATATCCCTTTTATTTTTGCAGATCTAATACTTTCTGCCTCATATTTTGATATGTTTCTTTTCAGCCAGATAAACTTTTTTTTTCGGCTGATTTTTTCGGTTATTACATTTTTTGATTCGGATAAAATTGATGAAAGTGCGGCAGCTGTTTTATCGTATGATTCAATTTCTTCAGGATTTGCAAAAACAGAAAATCCCGGAACTGATATCGCGATATAGTCTCCATTGGAATCTTTAATGTATCCGCGTTTTATAAGCCGGCTATCGTTTTTATTTACCGTAATTCTGCTGTCAAAAGAAATAAAAATAACTTTTAATGAAATTAAAACAGCAACAACAAATACAATAACTCCGGTAACGGCAATTCTTCTTCTAAAATGTTTTTCTTCCATCACCGAATCAGGCCTATTCTTGTAAAATCCATATTTTTGATATTTTCCGAATTCCAGAATAGAAGAAAAGCTCTTCCTTCTATTCTTTCGACCGGGACATATCCGAAGTAGCGTGAATCCTGAGAATCTTCTCTGTTATCTCCAAGAAGAAGAATCATGTCTTTCGGTACAATTCCGTCAATTTTTCCGGTTTCGTAGATATCATAGTTAGTTTTTCCGTTTGCATAAGGTTCGTCGAGTTTTATTCCGTTAAGATAGACCGAATCATCTTTTAACTCAACTTTGTCTCCCTCGACTGCAATACAACGTTTGACGTATTCTCTTTTTTCATCACCGGGTGAAAGAGGACGGAATATTACAACATCTCCGCGCTTAATTCTGGGAAATAAAAATGGTCTTATTTTTTTGGGAGAATCCATGAAAAACAACCGGGGCATATTAAATCCGTAGGAGATTTTTTCGGCAAAAATATAATCTCCTTCAATCAGCGTTTCTCTCATTGATGAAGTGGGAATATAGAATTTTCCGATAAAAAACTGCATAACGTGGAGAGCTATTACAAGAGCAATGAAAACTGATTCTGCCAGGTCATAAGAAAGATTAAGTAGTCTGTCGCCGGGAAGTATTGTTTTTTCAAAAGAATGGTGAAAAATTTCGTAATTTTTCCGAGAAAAAGCATATAAAGGTACCAAATAGCGGTATTCAGCCGTTTTGATGTAAAGAAAGCTTCGAAAAATAAATTTTATCGAATTAATATCGCTAATACAGCAGGAGTCAATTCCTCTCGGATTCTCAATACGGAAATTAGAGCCTTCAATTATTATTTTAAATTTATTATTTTTAATAGTCCAAAATAAAAGGTAAATGGATTTAAATATCCAATATGTTGTGAATAGTGAGCATAGAAAATAAATAAGCAAGCCCAGCGTGCTGACTGCAGGTGAAGCGGCAGGAATGAAAATAAAGGAGTAAAAAACAAAAAGAGATACAAAAATGCAGATAAATATTTTTTTTACAGCATATTTAAGTTGAAAGTCTAATCGCAAATCAACTATTTCGGATTTTATCTCGGCATTTCTGAACATTTCACCCGCCAGCAGACAAAAACAAGAAAATTTGCGATAAAATAATTATTTTTCTTGATTTTGTGGAATTTTATTATATTAGTTACCCAATATCTAATTGGCAGCTTAACAACTGTCCACAATTTTTTAAGATGGAAAAGTTAAAAAAGGGGATAGAGTCGCTTGCTGGAGATGCTTTAGCCGAGCTTATTGCTAGGCTTGAAATTACATCAAAAGCCCCTAATACAATTGCGGCAAAGTTGGGTACTCTTGAGGGCGTTGATAAACTTTTATCTTCATTATCAGAGAGGGATCTTCACGTTTTCTCCGTAATTGCAAATGGAGATGATGGTGTAACTATAAGCGAACTCGAAAAAGCCAGTCATCTCAAATCTGATCAGATAGAATCTTCAATAGAATCACTTAAAAACCTCGCACTTGTTTACATTTTTAAAAATAGAAAACATTTAAATAACAAACTTGATAAACTGCATGTTTATAAACCCGTTTCTGATGTAATTGTACCTCAAAATAAACAGTCTGTTGTTGACAAGCTTAAAAGTTTGATTGAGTATGCTGAAACGAATCCTGAAAAAAAAATCAGCTCGGGATTATCTAAAGAAAAAATTAAATTTTTAGAGTCTATTTATTCTTTTGGCGGAATAATTACTCTTCAGGAAGCATATGAAGAGTCTTCATCAAAGAAACTGTCTTCTGAACTTTTTGAATTACGCGATTTAGGATGTATTGACGTTATTTCAATACTTGATTTTCCATATTCAACTGCAATAATTCTTAAAGAAAAGTTTTTTTCATATTTTCATGCCAGAGCCGGTGAAAAAAGGTCTTTTACCGCATCAAACGGATATCTTGCAATAAATAACATTCTCCGCTCATTTGATATAATTTCGACATACGGACTTTATCTGACACAACAGGGTGATTTTAGAAAAGTTGACCGGAAAAGACTGTCAGAAGCATCTTATTCTCTGACAGACTGGAATGGTCAACAGCTTAGCATTGATGAATCAAGTCAACTTTCATTGTATTTGATGGATATGCTGAGAATCATATCTCTTCGAAAAGATGCGGTTTTTGCGGATTTGTCTTCTGTCAGCGAAGATATTATATCTCCTGACAGGCTTGTGAAAAAAATAATAACCAAGCAGAAAGATCGTTTTGAATGTAATACTGTTTTTTCTCCGCCTTTTAAGACGCCTGGTAAGTCTGAACTCGAGTCGTTTGTCAATGCTTTGATCCGCAATTCTTCAGTGAACATATCTCACATGAAAACGCATTTTTTTGCAAGTTCGGTAACTGTCAGTCCCAATTATCTGAATCGTTTGAATGAGTCCAGGCAGATAATAACAGAAAGCTTCATCAATACTTTCCGCTTTCTTCTGCTTCTGGGGATTGTTGAGGTCAGCAGCGGAGAGATAACTCTCAGTCCAATATACGAAAAGGTTACCGGAAAGCAAAAAACGGAACCTGAAGTTAAAAGTCTTTATATAAATCCTGATTTTTCACTTATCGTTCCTAAAGATACCGTCAAACTTGAAGCAATCTATCTTATAGTTGCATATTCCGAATTATTAAAAAATGACGTTATCATAAATGCTAAGATTACAAAAGATTCTATAATAAAAGCTTATAAAAGGGGAATGGAACCTGATGTTTTCTCGGTAAAGCTTGAAATGCTTACACAGAATCCGCTTCCGCAGAATCTGGCTTTTTTACTGAAAGAATGGGTGAATCAGACTCATAAAATCGATATTTCACTTGTTCATGTCGTTCATACTAATAGAACTGATTTTCTTGAAGAACTGAATAATCATTTTTTCGAGACGAACCAGTTCAAACAGATATCTGATAATTATGCCATAATTAAAAAGAGTGCTCTCGATGAAGTGATTAAGCTGGCTGAAAAGCACAAAGCCGTCATTACTCTAATGAATGACGAAAGCGGAGAGATGTGAAAAGATCATTGTTCGTCAGTATAAACTGTTATTTTGTTGGTTTTTTTCCAGTTTATATACTGGCTTAGCGCTGCGATTGTTTTCTCATTAACAAAGAAAAGATTATCCTTTAGTTTCACAAGCATTCCTTTATATATGGCATATTTGCCTTTGTGATCCACATATCCTAAAGGTTCAACGTTTTTCCAATTTTCGCAATTTTTTAACACAGGAATTTTTCTGAGATATAATTCTTTAATTTTCCCGTCATGAACAGCGTTCCTTAGCAGTTTTTCCCACTCCAAATTCTTACCCCTGATTCGAATTATACTTTGAAAGTTCTGCTTTTAATTTTTCATTTTCAGCACGTAAACGTTTTACTTCTGCGTGAAGAGCAATTGATTCTTCACGGCTGAGTTCATAAGTTCTTTCCTGGGCTTCGAATATTTTTTCTCGTTCTGCTATTTCCTGTGCGGAAAATTCTATAACAGATTGTTGGGCTTTTATGGTGTTATTCGCATAAATCATTTCCTGATTTCTAAGAGAATCTAACATTTCCTCGGCATCAAGAACGTTTTTGAGTTCAAAAAGTGATTTTTGATGATGAATGGTAAATTCTTTAATTGCTTCATTCAGATTTTTTTGTTCATCAACAAGATTTTTTTCATATTTAATAATTTTTTCAAGCGCATGTTTTTGTGAATCAGATTCAAATGGATATTGCTTGTGAACTTTAATGAGACTCTGGTATGCTTCAAGACGGTCTTCTGCCTCTCTTGAAAAAGATTTCATCATAAGTTTGTATTTTTCTATGATTGCTGTTTTTTCTATAAGAATTGCGAATTCTCTTCCGTCTATCGTTTTATCTAAAAATTCCAAATTAAGAATTTCTGAAGAGAGCCGTGTTGCGCAGTCTATATCTTTTCCGTGAACAAGAATATATTTTTGACCTCCTGCAAGACGGTTGTCATCTTTTATGATATCAACAAGTTCTGAAAGGTTGTTATAGCTGATGTCTATTATGAAAATATTGCCATTATCCGATGAAATCACTTCATTCTGAAAAGAAGTGATCGTATTGAGATCGAGGCCGGCTTTTTGTATCTGATCTGCAATGCCGTTTGCTGATGATTTGTCAGAAAAATACCAGATATCTACTTTATCCATTTCTACTCCATATGACAATAAATGCGTACAATTTCAGAAAATAGCAATGAACAATAATATCAAGAACTTTTTCAACCATTAAATCAATTAAAAACCTAAAAAAAATGTTCTTGCCAAAAATCGAGGGTTTTTTTGTGTGTACATCTTCGGAGTGTTATGATTAAAAAAAATAAACTGAAACTAGCATTATTATGCTTATTTACTTTTTTTGCTTTTAGGTGTGCCCATCAAAGTAGTGATGCAAAACAATTTGAAGATATAATATCAAAAGCCGTTCTTGAAACAGCATCCGTTGAATCAAATGATTCAGATTTTTTTGAATCTGTAGATGATTTGACAATTTTGCGTTCATACCAGGTTCAGGAACAGATTAACTGGTATCTCGGATATGATTATGCCGGAACAGTTGCTGCATTTGAACGCTCGCAGAAATATATACCTGCAATAGACAATATTTTCAATAAAGAAAAAGATATTCCGTTTGAACTTATTTATTTACCTCTTCTTGAAAGCGGTTTCAGCCCTGTGGCTGTATCAAAGTCAAACGCTAAAGGTCTATGGCAGTTCGTCAGTGTGACGGCTGAAGAACTTGATTTGATGGATGATACGTACGTAGATGAAAGAAACGATATCCGGAAATCCACTAAAGCAGCAGTAAGACATCTTAAGTATTTATATTCAGTTTTTAAAAACTGGGAGTTTGCACTTGCTGCTTATAACGGAGGAGCCGGATATGTCAGGAGCATTATCTCGAAAAATCCCGGTATGAATTACTGGCAGCTGGCTGAGGCAAATAAATTTAAAAGAGAAACAGCCCTTTACGTTCCAAGATTTGCTGCACTTCTTATTATTCAAAAACATATTAAGACTACAAGTATTTATTCAAAATTATCTGATACTAAGATCGACTTTATGAAGGTAACTATTGAAACACCTGCAACTGTTTCAGGTGTTTCAAAATCTTTTGGTATAAGTGAAAAAAAAATACGTGAATTTAATCCTCAATTAAAAGGTAATGTTATACCGCCTTATTATAAAACATATTCTTTGCTTATACCGCATTCGGAAAGAATCGCAATGTTAAAATAAGAAAATCTTGAATATATTAAAATTGTGTTTGCCTTGGAGAATTCGGACTTATAAAAGCGGCATTCGAAAACGGTAAGCACGGAATTTAATGCGCATGCGATATTATAGATATTTGCAGAACCAATCAAATCGGTTCAAATCATCATATATTTCATAAAATCTCCTTTGGTTTGAATCAAAACGGAGTTGATTAATCTTCCGGGCAATTGAATACTGTTTTAGCTGAAACTTTCAAAAGATAATTAATTATGAGGTGATATGAATACTGAGAATGCAAATTCGCTGGGATTATTACTTTACGGATTTTCCGGTACAGAAGCCGGTTTGCTTAAAGAGGAGATGAAAAATTTTCATGATTCAGAGATAATATATTTATCCGCATCACAAAGAGAAGATCTTACAGTCAAAGAAGTATTAGATTTGACAGACCATTCTTTTGATGAAGCGCATGATGACAGGTTTATAATGTTTCTCGGTTTTGATGATGACTCAATCATGAGATTTATAAAATCTTTTCCTGCAAAATTAAAAAGGCCGATATTTTGCGGATTGACAAGTTCAAATATTGAATGGAAAATCAGTTATCTTATGGATCATTTAATTGAAGAAAAAAGAAAATTTGAGAAAGGGCAAGATGGCTGAATCGATATATGATATTGAAAAATATTTTAAAGCAGAAATTGTATCTCATCCATGTGGATATTTTTCTGACAGAATTTCAACTTCGGTAGTATTTTATTGCAGCTCATGCCTGCCTCCGGAACTTGTTGATTTTATTTTATCCGCAGGTTATAGAAGATGTGACAATGTTTATTATAGGAATATTTGTCATCAATGTAATGCCTGTATGTCTTACCGCATAAAAATTAAAGAATTTCTTCCAAACCGTTCGCAGAGACGAAACATTATTTCTAATTCTGATTTACAAATTTCTTTTCATAAACTGAGTATTTCAGAAAGCAAAAAGCTTATATACCGTGATTACTACAAAGAAAGGCATTCTGAAGAAAGTTTTCTGGGTTCTTGTGCGAATGATGCTCAGATTGATGATATTATGGTTTCGCAAATGTTTTCAGACTTCGGCAATTCAGCTGAATGTGAGGTGACTACGGAATCAGGAAGAATCGTTTCATTTAGTACTGTTGATTTTGGAGATAGATCAATGTCAGCAGTATATACGGCTTATGACCCATTTTTTATCAAAAGAGCTCCCGGAATATTTGCAGTTCTTTCTATGATTGAAAAGTGCAGAGAAATCGGATTTGAATATCTTTATCTGGGTTTTTTTATCAAGAATCATCCGAAGATGAACTATAAGTCATCTTTCGGATATTCTGAAATTCTTGATAACTGTCAGTGGCTGGATTTCAATCTTTATAGATATCCTCTTTTAGACTGTAGAGAATTCCATTTGCAAGTCCGACAAATATGTGATTCCCCATTACGGAAGGAGCAGTGCTGACTCTTGTTTCAAATCCGAAAGTCCATGCTATTTTTCCTTCCTTCGGGATAGACAGTGAATAAAGATTATTTCCAGTAGAAATGTACATTTTTGAATCCATCATAAACGGCTGATAAATTTGAGAAGAAGATAATTTTTTGTCCCAAATCTTTTCTCCGGTTATGCGGTTTAGTGCATAAAATGTACCTGTTGAATTGCCCAAAAACATAGTGTCATCTATTACGAGCGGAGTCGTTGATATGTTAGATTCTGACTTAAACCGCCAAAGTTCCTTTTCTTCATCAATTGATACAGCATATAAAGTGCCGTTGATTGTCGGAATATAAAGAATATTTTCTGATATCATCGGCGAGGCGTTGGCAATTCTGCTTTCAGTTTCGAAAAACCATTTTTGGTTTCCGTTTGATCTTTGCAGAAAAAACACCTTTGATTGATCCGTGCCGGCTATCAGATAATCTTTTTTATCATAGTATGCAAGAGAAGAATATACTCCGCCAGATAGTTCTTTTCTATAGTTGAGATTTCCATTATGATTAAAAGAGTAAAGGTATCCGTATGTAGTTGCAAAATAAATATACTTATCTATCAAAAGAGGTTCTGTTTCAAACAGAATAGGACCTTCAATTTCTTTTTTCCAAAGAATTTCTCCTTTTTCGGCATCAATTGAATAAAAGTTGCTGTTGACATCAACTATAAAAATCGAATTCTTATAAATAACCGGCCGTGATTTTATTATAGCGTCAAGATTTATTTTCCACTTAAGAGTGCCGTTAAAATTATGTGAAAAAAGAGTCTTGTTTTCAGACATGGAGATTATGGATTTATCGGTTATCAACGGACGCATTATCTGACTGAGACTGCTTGCAAAAGTCCATCGTATACGGTATTGAGCTGAGTCTTCCATCAAATTGATCTGAAGTTTACGTTTTTCATCTTTTGTAAGCGAAACAGACTGTTTGTATGTTTCGTAACCGAAAGCTTTAACTACAATTGATAAACTTTTGCTGTGTTCGGCATTGATTTTTACCGATTGTTTGCCCGCAAGTTTTCCGTCTATATATATGTCCGCGTGTCTTACCTTGGTTATAATCTCAAGTGATGTTTCATTTTTAGTGATTTCAGTTTTAATTGGTTCTGCGGCAACTGTTCCGCCTAGGACTTTTCCGTCAGTTTTTACAGCGTCAACAGTCAATTTCGTTTTTTTGCTGATATTGAATGTATTAACATTGCTGACCGAAAGCTCATTTTGTCCTGAGTCATATGTTTTAACTTTCCAAAAATACTGACCTGGATGTAGGCTCAAAGCAGGAGTTGAGTTTGTGTCGAAAGTTTTTCTGAAGACAACAGCTAGAAACTGTGAATCTTTTGATATCTCAAGACTATAAATAACATTAGGAATAGTTGTCCATCCGAAAGGGATTTCCGCTGCAGTCTCAGTTTCTTCAAGTTCTTTAGCAGTGTTATTTGCCGGGAATGAAAGATTTGGAGCTTCTGCATCTATTAGAGAAAATTTGCGAATTTCTGAGTAAGCTGTTTCTTTATCGGGATTGTCTTCTTTTACCTTCCAGTAATATGTTTGTTTTTTAAGATTTCCTTTTATTTTGATATAGTTTGTATCTGTTTTGCCTGAAAAAATTATGTCGGAAAAAGCTTCGTCGGATGCAACAACTACTTCATAGCGTGCGATTGAAGGATCCTGTTTCCAGCTCAGTGTTATTCCGTTCTTTTCTGCTGTCGCTGAGCCGAATTTTGCATTGTCCGGAACCTGAAGAGTAGGCGGAACAGCATCTGTTTTTTTTGTTACCCTGAAAAGTGCAGGGCGGCTTTTGGATTCATAACCGCTGAGAGAAGCAATGTTAATTTTAGTTTTGATTCTCCAATAATATTTTCCTTCCGGAATATCATCTAGCGCAATTTGAGTTTGTGCTGTCTGAATTGATTTTATTACAGACGAAAAATTTTCGTCATCGGATATTTCCAGAATATAACTGGAAGCGATTTCGTTTCTGCTCCATCTGAAATTTATTAAAGGAAGAGTAGAATCGAAATATAGTGAAGAATTATTTGCAGGATTAGCGGGATATACCGGTGTATCTTTTATAAGCAGTAGCCGGCGGGTTTCGCTGAGTTTTATATCGCCGCCTGCGGTTTTGCTTTTGACTCTCCAGAAATATCTTCCTTCTAACAATTTAATGGATTTCTGATTAGTATATGTTTTGAGATTTTCGGAAAAGTCACGCTTCGTAGATATTTCTACAGTTGAATTCCGGTTGTCTTCTTCCGAATGTGAAAATGCAACATTGAAGCTGTTTATATCGGAAATAATGATTTTATTATTTTCAGGAGACTTTAAAATAATTTGCTGTTCAATCAGTTGCGGATTGTTTGAGTTATTGGAAATCATAAGCATCTGATTTTGACCGATGGCGACTTCTCCGCCAGGTGTAATATATTTGGCGCTTCCTGATGATACTGACATATTGATGTCTGATGATGAAGATTTTGAAATCTGAGCATCGGCTGATTCTAGTGCGATGATGGAGTTGCCTGATTTGATGTTTAGTTCGGTATCCGCTGAAGCACCGGATCTTTGGGCAAAAATTGAACCTTGTTCAAAGTTAATATCTATTTTATTTCTATCCTGAGAAAATAAAATTAACGAGTTTTCGTCCATGTTTATATCTGTTCCGTCGGATAAATGAACTACTGCTTCTGAACCTTCTTCTGTTTTAATCGAATCATTATTGTAGACCGGCGAATTTTGCTCAATGGTTGACCAAATAGCCTGTTTTGAATATTTACGGAGAGCGCTTTTTTTCTTGAAAGATACAGTCCCTATCTGTTTGGAATTTTCGGCTTTTAAATCTTTATTCAGATCCGAATAAAGGAGTACCGAGAATACGGCAGCTGCGGTAAAACTTGAAAAGACTGCAATAATATCAGAAAAAATAGAATTCATACCATTACCTATTTGTGAGTTCTCGTGAACACGCCGTCCCAAGCAGAATCAGGAGGAGTAATCTTGTAAAGCTCGCATCTTTCTGCAAGCATTCTGGCAGATTTGTCCTTGCGGCCCTTAGCTTTTTCACTTTCAGATAATTTGGCTATTGCAGAATCCCATTCCCTTGCCAGATAAAGTTTAAATCCTTCTTCATAAAGTTTAACATGATCGACCAAGTTCGGAGATGCGTCGGTTTTTCTGCATATCAGTTCATAAAGTTTTACGGGTTCATTTTTACCCTTTACTCTTACAAGATCAAGTTCGCGGGTAAAGCATGTTCCGCCTGTGTGATCTTTAATCATTTCTGTAATGAGAATGTTTGTTCCGTAATCTTTGCCCGCGGCTTCAAGACGAGCTGCGAGGTTGACGGTATCACCCATCATCGTGTAGGAGGCGAGGGCGTCAGTACCCATGAATCCGACTTTTGCCAGTCCCGTGTTGAGTCCTATTCTTATGTCCATTTCTCTTGCTTCAGAAATATATGCATTTTTTGATTTCCAGAAAGTGCGCAAGTCGTGAAGTTTTGTTATCATATCTATGGAGGCAAGACATGCTTTAGTCTGATGATCTGCAACATCTACCGGAGCATTAAAAATTCCGACTATTGCATCACCAATATATTTATCGAGGACTCCGTCATATTTTTTGAGAATTATTGTCATTGAAGAGAGATATTCATTCAAAAGAGAAGCAAGATCTGCTGACTGAAGTTTTTCACTGATTGTTGAAAAACTAGCGACATCAGAGAAGAATGCTGTTATTTCTTTTTCTGAACCGCGTTTGAGAGCACCAAGATCTTTCATTGCTTCGTTGACAACAACCGGATCTACCATATTGCCGAGAATGTTTTTAACTTTCTCACGTTCTTCTAGTCCCAGTCCCATGTGAACAAACGAACCGGTTAATTGACCGATTTCATCTCCGGAAGATGGTTTGATTTCGACTCTGAAGTTTCCTTTCTCGATTTCATTGGTAGCATGCAGAAGCTTGAGAAGAGGAGTCGAAAATGTTTTCGCGAAAAAATATACGAAAAGAATTGCTACAGAAAGAGTTATCCCCAGTATGTAGACGTTTATTCTTTGAATGGCGTAAACGCCTTCAAAAGCTTTGCTTTCCTCTATGGTTGCGATTATACCTATTCCGCCGAATCCGATTTTGCTGAAAGACCCTAAATGAGTTTTTTTATCAGAATCAGAATAGCGTATGGTACTGTTCGGTGATTTGCTCTTGAGCATCTGCTGTACAATCGGTGATTTTATGAAGTTTCCGTGGTTGAGCACTATTTCTGCGTCATGATGAGCAAGTACTTCTCCATCACCGTTTACCATAAATGTTGTCGTACTGTCCGAGGTCTGAGCGAATGACGGCAGAAATCTTTCGAGTTTTATATAGCATGCAAGTGTTGACTCAACTTCGCCATTATCGTTTTTCTTAAACGGAAAAGATATAGCAAGTACAGGATTTTTGAATCCGCGCGAAACATTAAATGCCATAAATTCATTTGAAAAGGCTCTTAAAAATGAATCTGAAAACTCCTGATTTATTCTGTCGAAATCATCAATGGAAATCTGATTGTTCTGCATGAAGTCTCTGTTTTCAATTGATCTTGTTACAATCAGTTTGTTGTCATCTGTTTTTCGGATAATCGCAAGATAGAGAAGAGTGTTATCGTTTGTAAAAAAGTTTTTTGCGAATAAATATTTCTGTTCTTCGCTTTTAAACTCCTGATTCATTGCGGAAGCCATTAAGTTAAGTTTGTCGGCGATAGAAAACATGTCAGATTCGACTTTTTGGGAGATGATGGATGTCGTCCGGTTATTGTTGGTTTCGATCGTACGCTGCATGTCGTTTTTGAAAAATACTGTCGCGATTACGGTCATAACCGTAAGAGCGGATATTATTACTAAAGACACGATTATTATCAATTTAGTTCTAATCTTAAGACGTTTGAAGAAACCGAACTTGTCTTTGGTCATACTAAGCCCCGATACTTTTTTTTAGAGTATAGACTGTATGTGTAAAATTTGCAAGACAAATAAAAAAAAAGCGGGCAAATGCCCGCCGGAAATTACTTAGTAGGTTTGTAAATAGTAAACTTCATATTACAAGGTTTTTCGAGAATGTCGACTCTCCAGCCTTCATTTTCAAAAAAAGTCTGAAAAGATTTTGCAACCGGATACTGTACTCTTTTCTTAGGATTGTAAACGCAATAATCTCTGTCATCCCAGTTTACTTTCTTAAGCATTTCCCAGCCTTCGGCAACGATGTATTTCAGAACATCTTCTTCCTGACCTTTAACATTGCTGATATCTTTAAAACCATAACCTGCCATTTAAAACCTCCAATACTCACACTATGTTGAGACTATAATAGTGACTTAACTTTTGTCAACAAAAAATAAATTACCGTACAATTTAGAATTAAAAGTATAAAATTAGTGACAAAATGAGCAATAAAATATGTGAGGTTTTATAAAAAGATTATGTGAAAATGGCAATAAAAGCATGATTCAGTTTTCAAATGATTATCGCCTGGAGATATTATGCTGCGCAAGACTATTTCAAAAATTAACCAATTAGATCCAAATCTGAAGTATTTTCTGATAGCTGTTCTTTTTTTAGGGATAAATAACGGTATCTTGACTACAACATTTAATAATTATATAGAAGATATTTTCTCGCTAACTCCTGACAAACGAGGTTTTCTGGAAATTCCCCGTGAGCTTCCGGGATTTATTCTTGTTATAGTAACCGGAATGATTGCTTCTTTTTCAATGAGATTCTGGGCGGTTGCAGTCGGTTTGCTTTCTGCAATGGGTGTCATGGGGCTTTCTTTTCTTTCTCCGTCGGTTTCGGTCATGCTGATATGGATGGTTATGTGGAGCATGGCTGACCATTTGTTTATGCCTGTTGAAAATACAATGGGACTTCATCTCGCTAAAGACGGCAAACACGGGAAAAGACTGGGTCAGCTTTCGGGAATCCGTAATCTTGCAATGATACTCGGTTCTTTTATTGTCTGGATTATTGCTTCAACAAACCGTTCTGCGGAACCAAGTCTGCTTTACAAATGGTTTTATGTGATTGCTGCTCTCGCGGCAGTAATTTCTTCATTTTTCTTTTACAGGGTGCGTTTGGATCACGAACGTCACGAAGAAAAAAAGAGATTTGTTTTTAATAAGAAGTATACTTTGTACTATATCCTTAACATGGTCTTCGGCGCCCGCAAACAGATTTTTTTGACTTTCGCGCCTCTTCTTCTTATAAAATATTACGGTGCAAAGCCTGAAACGATGGCAGTGCTTATTTTGATAGCATCTACGCTCGGTTTCGTTTTCAGACAGTATTTCGGCATAATAACAGACAGATTCGGTGAAAGAAAAATGTTCATAGGAGATGCTGTGATTCTGTTGTGTATTTGTTTAGGATTTGCATTGGTAAAGAATGTTTATTTTCTTTATGCGTTTTATATTTTGGATAATCTGATGTTTTCAACTAAAATCGCCAGAACTACTTATCTTAATAAAATAGCCCTTAAAAAAGCGGATATTGCCCCGACTATATCTCTGGGCATCTCGCTTGATCATGCAGTTTCAATGACCATACCTGCAGTCGGAGGAATTATCTGGAATATTTTCGGATATTCTAATCTTTTTCTTTTTGCGGCGGTTCTAGCCGTCTTCTCGCTTGTAGCGGCTTTGTTTGTGAAATATGAAAAGAAGGGAAGTGCGTCAGCCGGATAATTAATAAGACAATGCTCTTTTAGTACCACCTGCAGCAGCAGGATGATTCAAATTTATAATAAATAATTACACCCGTTAAAGGCGAAATAGACACAAAGCTCAGCGCTTTGTGTCTATCAAAAGACCAATCATCTGATGAATGTTTTCAAGCAGTCGAACCATCTCTTCCGATGGGATCTGCTTAACAACTTCATTTGTTGAAGGATCCATCACTCTCATTATCACGCGTTTAGTGTCTTCATCATAAGAAAATGACACGCGCGAATCGACTTGTTTCGCCGCATTGTTGAGTGTTTCAATTGATTTCCCGAGATCAGGTCCCGCGGCATCCGTGCCGCTTAGTTTATTTCCGGTTTCGGAAAGATGAATTTCGCCCTGTTTGAGGACAACATTTTCCGAAGTCCTGAAATCGGAAATGGAACTTTTTAATACAGCTCCGATATCCATACTGCCTCCTTGCAGTTTTAAAAAAGTCTTCTCCGGTTTCCCGGACCGGAGAAGAGTGAAGCAGATCGCACTGCACAACCGCTTCGGTAATCAGATTCTCATTGCAGTAACTTTACGACCAGCTGAGGCTGTGAATTTGCTTGAGACAACATCGCAACACCACTCTGAACGAGAATCTGGTTCTTTGTGAACTCAACCATTTCCGCCGCCATATCCGCATCCCTTATTCTGGAATCGGCCGCCATCATATTTTCATATGACAGATTCAGCGCTTTGGCCGTGTTTTCCATTCTGTTGTAATAGGCTCCGAGGTCTGCCCTTTGGCGGTTAAGCCTGTCTAACCCCCGGTCGATGAAACCAAGCATCGTATTTGCTTCTCCAACAGTGGAAATCGTCCTTTTATTTCCGGCATTCCAGAGATTTAGTGCCCTCGAGCTCATCGTAGTGATGAATGCCCGTATTCTCTGGTTCGCATTAGGTCCGACGTGAAAGAACATGCTTCCTGTTTTGCTCGAATGAGCAAAAACTCCGGTGAGCATTTTCATTCTGTTAAATTCGGCTGAAGTTGATATTCTGTCGATTTCATCAATCAAAGAAGATACTTCAACCTGAATCTGCTGACGGTCCTGATTTGAATAAATGCCGTTCGCCGCCTGAACAGACAGTGTTCTTACCCTCTGTAAAATGTCATTGATCTGCTGAAGTGATCCTTCGGCCACCTGTATGAAAGACAGCCCGTTCATGGTATTCTTCTCAGCCTGGAACAATCCATTGATCTGCGTGCGCATCTTTTCCGACACAGCAAGACCCGAAGCATCGTCTCCAGCTTTGTTGATCGCCTGACCAGAGGATAATCTCTCAATTGATCGGTCCAAATTCTGAGTCATTAATTTGAGATGCCTGTTCGCGAATATGGCGCTCATGTTGTGATTGATTCTCATAAATCCCTCCCTTGTGTCCTTTAGGCGGATTTATTTATGATTGTATTTAAATGCCGCCTGATTTCGGCATTCTCATCATGAGAAAGCCGTCCTTCTTGCGAAGGTAAGGTTTTCTCCTTTATTGCTGTCCAAACTGCCCAAAATTCAGACAACAATGGAAGCCGGGTTTCCGGCGCCCATTGATGCCTCCCGACATCAAAAGGCGCCGGAAGCCTGGGACAGTTTGTTCAAAACACAAGAGAGGTTTCGAATCAATCACTGATAAAGTTTTCAAAGATCAAACATTCTTCTTAAGACAGAAGTCTTAATACTGACTGAGTCTGCAAATTGGCCTGAGAGAGCATTGCTGTTCCGCTCTGCACAAGAACCTGATTCTTGGTGAAATCAACCATGACTTCAGCCATATCAGCGTCTCTTATGCGCGATTCAGATGACTGGATATTTTCAAACGCCGTCATGAGCCCTTTTGAGGTCATTTCGAGACGGTTGTAATATGCCCCGAGATCGGCTCTTTGTTTGGATAATGTCTGAAGGGCATTATCGAGAATACCTATAGAGGCATTCGCACCGCCTGGAGAAGTTAATGAAAGAGTGATCTTGTTAGTTCCGTCTTTCATTGAAAAAGCCTGCGCAGTCATCGTTCCGATGTAAACTCTTGTGCGCTGATTTGCATTAGCTCCTATGTGAAACCACATGCTTGCCTTAGGATTCTTTCTGGCGAATTCGCCGGTAAGAATCTTGAAGCGGTTGAATTCAGCCTGAGATGCAGTTCTGTCGACTTCGTCGACAAGAGCCGATACTTCAACCTGAATAAGCTGACGGTCTTCCGGCGCATAGATACCGTTTGCTGCCTGAACAGCGAGAACTCTCATTCTCTGGATAATCTTCGCAGTCTGATCAAGATAGCCTTCAGCGGTCTGAACAAAGCTCATTCCGTCTTCGGTATTTCTTTCAGCCTGGCGGAGACCCATAATCTGAGTTCTCATTTTTTCAGAAACAGCCAAACCGGAAGCATCGTCTCCCGATTTGTTGATTCTTTCGCCGCTAGAGAGTTTCTGCATGCTTTTATCCACTTCCCAGTGGGTAAACTTAAGAACGCGATTCGCATTGATCGCACCCATGTTGTGATTGATAATCATAGTACACTCCTTTGTATCTTTTTATGTATTTGGCTTCCTTGCCAACCGGTCACCGGGCAGCGGTAACCGGAAGCCTTGATACCCAAACGCACACAGAGTCAAAGAAAGTTCCAGGCTTGTATCTGGGCGGATATAAGACGGGAAAAACTATGTCATCAATCTGCAGACTAGCCGTGTTTTGAAAGAACGAGAGGTAGAGTCTAATGAGACCTATCCCTGTTCGTAATATCGCCACCAACGGTAGCAGGGTTTAAGGCGATAGGAAGCGATTGTGGGTGAATATAAGATAATAACATGAAATATGAACTGTAATCATGTTGTTTTTGCTTATGTTGAAAAAAAATGAAATTTATTGTTTTTTGCCCTCAAGCCGGGCGGGCTTCAAAGGCTCCGCCTTTGAGATCCGGTCTGAAAGTCAGGCGTACTTTATAAGGCTTTGTATTTGTAATATTGCGGGTTATAATTTTAGATTGACGATGAAATTGCTTAATATAAAAGATAATTGAATCAATTTGTTGAAGATTATTTAAAGCGGAAACGTAATATCCGCGAGCGGAACGGAAGCTTATGTTAAAAACATATTGTACAATGAACACGGACAGAGAACGGAGATCGACTACGGAAACAATGTGGTGACGAAGTACGCCTACGATGAAGAGAACCTGAGACTGAAGACGATTGAGACGACGAAAGGCGGCCGTACGATACAGAGCCTGACTTATGATTACGACGATACGGGCAATGTGACGAGAAGGAGCAATGACGGGTTTCAGACGAAGGACGATAACAGAAAGTTCGCCGAACACAATTACGAATACGACAGTCTGAACAGGCTCGTAAAAGCGAAGGGAAGCTATACGAGAAGCGGACTGATAATCGACAACATGCTGCAGAAGTATGACACTAAATATGATTACACTCCTGGCGGAAACATATCGCGCAAGAAACAGAGCGCGTGGGGAGTCGGAACGGAAGGCAACTCGATAACGGATGTGAATCTTTCTTACGATAACGAGTACAAATACGACTCGCCGAAGCCGCACGCTGTGACGAAGGTCGGAAGCACGGAATATAC
>ERZ795049.799-NODE-799-length-45212-cov-8.423257_pt1 | contig 45212 bp, 40 predicted proteins | sample MGYA00375133_ERZ795049 | MGnify/ENA primary metagenome ERZ795049 (study PRJEB30178, sample SAMN05720147) | activated sludge metagenome | isolation source: anaerobic digester from wastewater treatment plant | place: Japan | collected 2015-04-20 ... | reverse complement strand
AACCGGGCGCCGACCCCGAGCGCAGCGAGGGGACACGCCCTAATAAAAAATAAAATTATTGATACACTGAAAAAACATGTAATCCAAACTACTCTTTTTGAACAATGACATACTCATAAATTTTCGGAAAATGGTGCTAAGAGGAGAAAAAAAAGAGTAATTTTGTTTTTTATGTTTAATTTTGAATCATCGTGAAATGAAAAAAGTTGCTATTGTAGCAGGTGGAAATTCGGGAGAGCACGACATCTCTCTTCTTTCTGCAAAAAACGTTTTTGATATTTTAGATAAGCGTCTATTTAAACCTTATTTAATTCATATTAAGGGAGTTGATTGGACATGCACGGCTGAAGACGGGACGGTTTATTCAATTGATAAAAATGACTTTTCGCTGACGATGGCGAATGAAAAGATATTTTTTGATGTTGTCTTTATAGCAATACACGGAACGCCCGGCGAAGATGGGAAGTTGCAAGGTTATTTTGACATGTTAAATATTCCTTATACGGGGTGCGATCTTTTCACTTCTGCTTTAACTTTTAATAAATATTTCTGCAATCTTACCGTTGCTAAATTGGGGATTCCGATTGCGGCGTCATTACATTTTTACAAAGGAACTCCAATAGATGCTGAAAATGTTCGCCAAGTATGCGGCTTTCCTTGTTTTGTAAAGCCCTGTAACTCAGGGTCAAGCGTTGGCGTTAGTAAAGTGCATAACGAGGAAGAGTTGTATCGAGCTACGACCGAAGCCTTTAAACATGACAAGCAAATTTTAATTGAAGCCTATCTTGCAGGAAAAGAGGTTACTTGCGGGGTGTTAGAATCAAAGGGAGAAATTGTTCCGCTCACGGTTACAGAAATTATCAGTGAGAATGAATTTTACGATTTTGAGTCGAAATATACCGACAACTTACATTCTATGGTAACGCCCGCCCCGATTAGTAAAGAAGCGTTTCAAAAAATAATGGATTTTTCAAAAAAAATATTCCTTTTTCTTGATTGCAAGGGCGTGGCTCGGATTGATTACATTGTTACGGCAGATGGGACACCCTATTTTCTTGAAATAAATACCATTCCCGGACAAACTGCGATGAGCATTATACCACATCAAATAGAATATCTTGGGAAAGAGTTGCAAGAGACCTATACCGAAATTATTACGAACGCTTTATTGTAAACAGTTATGATTAAAGGAATTACAAAACTCAACAGAACGATATTTTCTATTTTTTTAGGAATCTTCTATCTTTTACTCTCATCAAATAGTAAAGCTCAATACACCGACACGAATATTTATACGTACATAGACCAATACAAAGAGATTGCCGTACAAAAGATGAAAGAGTTTAAAATTCCTGCGAGCATAACCTTAGCACAAGGGATTTTTGAAAGTGCTTGCGGTACAAGCAAATTAGCAACAGAAGGGAATAATCATTTCGGCATTAAATGTCATAAAAATTGGGAAGGAATGACGATTTTGATTGATGATGATGAACTACAGGAATGTTTTAGAAAATACGATAAAGTTGAAGATTCGTATAGCGACCATTCGCTTTTTTTGACAACAAGAGATCGTTATAAAAATCTTTTTAAACTTGACATAATGGATTACAAAGCATGGGCAAGAGGGTTGAAAGAAGCCGGATATGCGACCAATCCCGAATATGCGAACCGTTTAATCTCATTAATTGAACGATTTAATATTAACAGGTGGGATTCTCTCTATTTACAACCTAATTTAGTCATTTCGCCCGAGAAAGAAGTTGATGAAAAAGAGGAGATTATCGTACAACAAAAACATCTTTCACGCCCGATAAATCAAACTACGGGAGGTGAGAATAAACATGAAAATGAGCGTAAAGAGAGCAGAGCGGATAATGTTGTGAATAAAACTCAGAGCGGTAAGGTTGTTCCTATTTTCACAGCTTCTACAACGGATTTTCCGCTCAGCGAGTGTCCTTGGACGGACTTAACGGTTTATGAAAATAATAAAACTCAATTTATTATAGCACAAAAGGGAGATAGTTATAAAAGTATTGCTAAAGCGGTGCAGCGTTCGGAAAAAGAGCTTCATAAATACAATGACGCACCTACTGACAGTAGATTAATTGAAAATCAAGTAGTTTATATTGAACATAAAAATAAAAAGAATAATGTGATTCACATTGTTTCCGAAGGGGAGACGTTGCGTTACATTGCCCAAAAATATGCGGTACAATTGCACGCCATACTCGCTTATAACAATCTCACGAAGGAGTCTATTATTAAGCCCGGAGATAAGATTAAATTGACTATGAATTTTAAAGAAAAAAACTAATACTTTTCTTTAATCCTTCTTTTTATTCCTATTTTAATAGAGTTAATTTGTATCTTTGCAAAGCAAAATAGAATATATTCTGAGCAATTTACATTTAATATTATCATTATCAACAATTTAAAAGAATATCAGATGGCAAAAGTTTTAATTATCGGAGCAGGTGGTGTAGGTTCGGTAGTTACACACAAATGTGCGGCAGTACCGGAAGTTTTTAGTGAAATTATTTTAGCAAGTCGTAATAAAGAGAAATGTGATAAGATAGCTGCGTCAATAAAAACTCGGCAAATTATCACCGAGCAGGTTGACGCTGACAATGTTGAAGAAACGATAGCGTTAATTCGCAAGTACAATCCCGATATTTTGATTAATGTTGCGCTTCCCTACCAAGATTTAGCACTCATGGATGCTTGTTTAGCGACCAAGACGCACTATCTTGACACGGCCAACTATGAGCCGCGTGATGTAGCGAAGTTTGAGTATAAATGGCAATGGGCATATCGTGAAAGATACAGAGATGCCGGAATTACCGCAGTGCTTGGTTGTGGTTTTGACCCCGGCGTTACGGGTATTTACACTGCCTACGCCGCAAAACACTATTTTGACGAAATACACTATCTTGACATTGTCGATTGCAATGCGGGAGACCACGGGAAAGCATTCGCCACTAACTTCAATCCTGAAATCAATATCCGTGAAATTACGCAAAACGGAAGATATTGGGAAAACGGCAAGTGGGTTGAGACGCCACCGCTTGCTATTCATAAACCCATATATTATCCCAATATTGGGGAGCGTGAATCGTATCTTCTTTACCATGAGGAACTTGAATCGCTAACTTTAAACTTCCCGACACTAAAAAGAGCACGTTTTTGGATGACTTTCGGCGAAAAATATATAAACACGCTCAATGTTTTACAAGAAGTAGGCATGACTCGTATTGACCCGATTTTGTATGAGGGGAAAGAGATAGTTCCATTACAATTTCTCAAAGCTGTACTACCCGAACCTGCGTCATTGGGCGAGGGATACAAGGGTGAAACATCTATTGGTTGTCAAATCAGAGGAATAAAAGACGGCAAAGAACGCACTTACTATATTTGGAATAATTGTAACCACGAAGAAGTTTTCAAAGAAGTCGGAGCACAAGCTGTTTCTTATACAACGGGCGTTCCGGCTATGCTCGGAGCGAAGTTAGTTTTACAAAACAAATGGAAAAAACCGGGCGTATTCAATGTAGAAGAGTTTGACCCGGACCCGTTTATGGAAAAAATCGGCTTCTATGGTTTGCCTTGGAACGAAGAGATAGACAAACCGCTTCCTGTTGAGAAATAACAATTTTACAGCAATAACAACTCTTATATCATGAGTACATTTTTATGGGACGCTATCGCTTTCGGACCTATCCATAGTCGAAGGTTGGGAAACTCTTTGGGGATAAATTTACTGCCTAACGAAAGAAAAATATGTTCTTTTGACTGCGTTTATTGCGAATGCGGTTGGACGGACAGAGATCACACGATTTCCGATAATGATTTTTTGCCGTCAACGCAAATTGTTAAAGCGATAGAAACTAAAATCGTCTCTTGCCACCATAATAATATTGCTATTGATAGTATTACTTTTGCCGGAAATGGCGAACCGACACTGCACCCACAATTTACTGAGATTATCGACAGACTTATTACTATTAGAAATCAATATTATCCCGACTCCGTAATTACTTGCCTCTCTAATTCGACACAGTTACACCGTGAAGATGTTGTCAACGCATTAAAAAAAATTGAAAATCCTATTTTGAAACTTGATGCCGGAACTGAAGAGTTATTTCAATTTATAAATAATCCGACAATAAAAATCACTCAACGAGAGATTGTAAACCATTTGACAAATTTTAAAGGAATTGCAATTATTCAAACCCTTTTCGTGCGGGGCAGAGTAGATAATCTTTTTTATGATAACACAACTGCAGAGAATATTAACGAATGGTTAAGAAACTTAAAGATGATTTCTCCGAAACAAGTTATGCTCTATTCGCTTGATAGAGAAACTCCTCATAAAAATTTAGAAAAAGTATCTATGGAAGAACTAAAGGAAATCGCTAAAAAAGTTCAAGATATCGGATTTAATACAACGGTCTATTAATAAACCTCTTTAATGATTGAAAAAACTTTTTTTCTTCTCAATTCTTTATTCTTATTAATGCATAATAAACCTTTACTTATAAATGCTGGGGTTCATACAATTGTAACGACTCTTTTTGTACTCATACTCGGTTTAATAACCTTGATATTTATTCTTCATCGGAGACAAATTATTCAAATATTACAGGCGACCTTTTCGCAACGAATCTTCTCGCAGCTACTTAGAGAAAGTAAACTTTTAAAAGAACGAATCTTTTTTTTACAACATTTCACTAACTATCTTATCCTTTCTCTATTCGTCTTCATAGTCCTTCACTATTTTTTCCCTAATATAACTCAATTTTTTTCAATCGAACTCCTTTTTTTAATTGCCTTTTCATTTGTCTTTCTTGATTTTCTATTCAAACGTTTAGCCCTTTCTCTATATATTTACTTATCTGATTATAAAGAAAATAAAGATGAATTTTATTTTTACAAACTTTTTCATATCACTTCCAATTGCTTTATTTTATATCCGATTCTAATTATCTTTTTCTTTACTCAACAACCGATAGCATTACTTATTTATCTTCCTTTTTTCATTATATCTTTTATATTTCTTTTTTCCCGTTTCTATACATTTAATAAAAATAAGAATTTAACATTTCATTTTTTTTTGTATTTTTGCACAATTGAAATTTTGCCTTATGTTATCTTATTAAAAATCATTTTTTCGTTAGGTAAATAGAGGGATAAGACCATTTAGAAAATTAAAACAATTGCTATGAAAATCAAAAATATACTTATTTCACAACCAGCACCTGCTGATTTTAGTAAAAGCCCTTATGCTGAATTAAAGCAAAAATATAGTATTAATATTGATTTTTATAAATTCTTTAAAATAGAGAGTGTATCTACTCGTGAATTTCGGGACTCAAAAGTGGATATTTTAAAACACGATGGAATTATATTTTCAAGTAGAAATACTATTGACCAATTTTTCAATTTAATTAAAGAGTTGCGGATTGAACTGCCTGAAAGCATGAAATATTTTTGCACTACAGAAAACACCGCCTTATATTTACAAAATTACATTCAATATAGAAAAAGAAAAGTTTTTTTCCCAAAGAATAATAATGGCGATATTAGTGAATTAATTTTGAAAAATAATGAACTGCTATTTTTAATCCCATGCGGTTCAGACACAAGCAATCTTCAATATAAAGACATCCTTGACAGTAATGGAATAAACTACTCGAATGCCTCTGTTTTCAAAACCGTTCCTGCTAATTTAAAAGAGGAAGTTGAAATTGACAAATATGATATGATTGTATTGTTCAGTCCTGCCGGCGTTCAATCTTTACAAGACAATTTTCCTAATTTTAAACAAGGTGAGAATTTTGCTTTTGGAGCTCTTGGAAATGCAACCGCTAATGCTATTAAGGAAATGGGCTGGACCGTTAACGTTATGGCTCCAACAGCCGGCACTCCATCGATTACCGCTGCTTTAGATATTTTCCTCAAAGATAATGCTACAAGAAGACGTTAATCATTCCTCGCATTCATTCTCAAAAAAAGAAAGAATTTGTTCCAAAAAGGTATTAGAAAGCCTCCTTGAAGAAAAAAATACACTTTTTATTTTCCCTTTTAAGTGCTATTTTCGACTCTTTGAAAAAAGTGACAACGCTCCTCATAATCAAATAGCCATTAGCATTCCTAAAAAAAAAATTCCATTAGCAGTTCATAGAAATAGAATTAAGAGATTAATTCGCGAATCCTATCGTTTGAATAAAGTAATACTCAATGAGAATATTGAAAATAAAAAGATTGGCTACCAAATCCTATTTATTTTTGTAGATAATAAAGTCCCCTCCTTTGATTACATCGAAAATAAAATAATTGCTATTTTGAAACGTTTATCAAAATCAACCATTGAGTTATCATAAAATTATACAATATGTTTTCCCGTTTTAAGATTTTCAATCGGCAAATTGCTATTTTTTCCATTTTATTTTTCTATCTGATTTTTCCGCTCAAATCGCAAAATGATTTTGAAGTTGCAAAAAATGTAGATATTTTCATCACCGTTCTTAAAGAGTTAAACGCAAAATATGCTGATGAGATTTCAGTAGGTGATTTAACGAAAACAGCTATTGATGCAATGTTGCAAAAATTGGACCCTTACACGGTTTATTATCCCGAATCTCAAATTGAAGATTTTAAATTATTGACCACCGGACAATACGGCGGCATCGGGGCGTTGATACAGGGTAAGGAAGGCAAAGTTCTCATTTCTGAACCTTACGAAGGCTATCCCGCGCATGTTGCAGGATTACGTGCCGGCGACATAATTCTTAAAATAAACAACCAGCCTACGGAAGGCAAAACATCGGAAGACGTTAGCAATATCTTGAAAGGAGAACCGGGAACGGCGATTACATTGGAAATTAAACGTGTCGGCGTTGAGAAGCCAATGACATTTAAAATTGTTAGAAAAGAGATTAAATTACCCAATATCCCCTATTTTGGCATTATCGGTTCCGACGTAGGCTATATTAAATTAGACCAATTTACTGAAAATGCCGGTAAGGAAGTGAAAGAGTCTTTCTTAAAACTGAAAGAACAAGGAATGCAATCTCTAATTCTTGACTTACGAAATAATGGCGGTGGGCTTTTAAATGAAGCAGTGAATATTGTGAATCTTTTTGTAGACCAAAATGTAACGATTGTCGAAACAAAGGGGAAAATTAAAGAACAACAGAATATATATAAAACACGCACAACACCGATTGATAAACAAATTCCGGTGGTTATTTTAATCAATGAGTTGAGTGCTTCGGCGTCTGAAATCGTTGCGGGAGCATTACAAGATTTAGATCGGGGCGTTATTATCGGTAAAAAAAGTTTTGGAAAAGGACTTGTACAGAACATCATTCCGTTAAGCTATAACTCGAGCTTGAAAATTACGGTTTCAAAATACTATATTCCGAGTGGTCGGTGCGTACAAAATATTGATTATTTCGGGAAAGACACTCTAAGTTTTAAAAAACACATTCCGGACTCGCTCGCTACCGCATACAAAACTAAAGGAGGAAGAATTGTTTACGATAAAGGAGGGATTGAGCCGGACATTACAACTGCTGATACTACTGCCAGCCAAATACTTATCACACTTATTCTCAACAACCTCATATTTGATTTTGCTAATGATTTTCGCGCAACTCACGATACTATAGCAACGCCCGATAAATTTGTTATGACCGAAGAACTATATCAACAATTTCTCAACTTCTTAAAAGATAAAAATTACGAATACACTACCGAAACGGAAATATTACTTAAAGAGCTTAAGCAAAGTGCTATTGAAGAGAATAATTTCCAAACAATTGAAAATCTTTATCAAGAGATGGAAGAAAAAATCAAATTAGATAAATCGAGAGATTTAATTAAGTATAAAGATGAGATTTCTAAATTTCTGACCAGTGAGATAATAACTCGCTACTACTACCAAAAAGGAAGAATCATATACACACTTAAAAACGACGTTGACATAAAAACGGCGAAAGAGATATTATTAGATAAGACAAAATATAACTCTATTCTATCTAAGTAAAAATAATTGTTTTGACAAGAGAGAAAATTCATCATATTATCTATCTTTCCGCTTTAGCCATTCTCTTTGGCTCAATTCCCGTTTCTAATTTTGGCATGAGTATCGGGGGATTACTTCTCTCTTTGAATTGGGTAGTGGAATGGAATTGGCAAACAAAATGGGAACGACTAAGGAAGAATAAATTAGCAATTTTACTCTCCTCTTTTTTCTTCTTCCTTTTTATAGGCTTAATTCATACAAACGAATGGAATAACGCCATTGATAATCTTCTCAGTAAATTACCTTTGCTTTACGCCCCTTTAATTTTCTCAACTTCTAAAAAACTAAATGGTAAAGAGATGAGGTTTTTGCTCTTCTGCTTTATCATGACTACTTTTGTATCCACTTTAATTTCAATCATTTATCTCTCAACTCATTTTATTGAAAACATTCGGGATATTTCTCTCTTCATTTCTCACATTCGTTTTAGTTTTTGCATTCTCGTATCTATTATTTTTTCTTTTCAATTTGCTATCAAAACTAAGAAAACACCGCTATTTTTATCTATTTTTTATCTTTTCTTAACCTGTTGGTTTATCTTTTATCTTTTCATTTCTCAAACTTTTACAGGTATTATTTTACTCTTTGTTATCCTCTTCGTTTACGGATTATTCGTTGTATTTACCGAAAGAAGAGCTTATTTTAGAAAAATCATTCTCCCCTCCGTTTCCATCTCATTAGTCCTATTTATTTTCTATTTGGCGTTTATTTCGTGGAACTACTATCATGTTACTCTTCCTAAGGAGCTTCCCACACATACGAAATCGGGAAATCTTTACAAGCACAACTTCTCTTCGATTGTTGAAAACGGTTCGTACATCGAATCTTTTCTTTGTGAGGAGGAGTTGCGTGTTTCATGGGCACAGCGTAGCGACACTCCCTATGATACCGTCGCCCCGACTTTGATTCGTTATCTAAATTCTAAGGGATTGTATAAAGACAAGGAAGGCGTTGAAGAGCTAACTGCCACTGATATTACCAATATCGAAAATAAAATCGCCAATGTCGCTTACACCGAATGGCTTGGCGTTAAACGGGCACTTTATCCGACCTTTTTTAGCATTTCGCTTTACCAACATAATAATACGATTACTCATTCCTCTTTATTGCAAAGAATCGCATTATGGAAATCGAGTTGTGCTATCATTGCAAACCATCTTTTTCTCGGAGTTGGAATTGGAGACCATAAAGTGGAATTGAATAAGCAACTAACAAAAGAGAACTCTGAATTGCGTAAAGATATGGGAGCTCACAACCAATTTCTCACCTTCACCTTAATGGGAGGGCTATGTCTATTATTTGGTTTCCTACTTATTCTCTTTCTTCCTTTCTTTATGACCTCGAAAGCTCGTACCATAAATTACATTCTCTTTTTCATCATCATTTTCAGCTCTTTCTTCTTTGAAGACACTCTTGAGACGCAAGCAGGAATAACTTTTTATGCTATTTTAAACTCTTTTTTACTTTTCAGCTTCGACCTGCAAAAAATTATAGATAATCCGTTCACTAAAAGGGATACAGATAATAATAAAGGAAAAAATAAGTTAATATTACAATAAAATCCTAAATCATAACAAACTCTATGGAAATCAAAAGAATTTATACAGAATTAAAGTCTTACAAAAACCGAGACGAACTTCCTGCCGAGTTAGCCAATTTACTCGCTATTGCTCATCAGGCAGCAGAAAACGCATACGCCCCCTATTCACGTTTTAAAGTTGGAGCAGCAATTTTACTTGCGAACGGTAAAATTGTAATTGGAAATAATCAAGAAAACGCCGTTTATCCGTCCGGGTTATGTGCTGAAAGAACCGCCGCATTTTCGGCATCAGCGCAGTTCCCTAATATCGCTTTCAAAAAAATAGCTGTCGTAGCTATCAATCCTGAAAAGACACAATCAGTACCTGTTTCCCCTTGCGGTTCGTGCCGTCAAGTATTGCTGGAATACGAAGAACTTGCCAAAGATAACATCGAAGTTATTTTAGCAGGCGAAGTCGGTGAAGTGTTTGTGTTTAATCGGATACGCGACTTACTCCCCTACTCTTTTGACGGAAGTTTCTTGCCGGAAAACGAAATTTAAACAGTAGATAATGGATGAAAATCCAATAGAAAAAAATATTTTTACCGTTTCATTACCTACTTCCAAAAGTGTATTAATACGTCTTTTGCTAATCCGTTTTCTCTATGCAAATGAGGTAATTGCTATTGAAGAAAACAGTTCCGAAGATGTTAAAATCGTTCATTCTAACTTGCAAATCATTTCAAAGCATACAAATAGCAACGAAGAAATCACGATTCACGTAAAAGATTGCGGCGCCGCTTATCGTTTCTTCCTTTCGCTTCTCACCGTAACAAAAGGGAAATGGTTCTTAACCGGAAACGAACGACTATTGACACGTCCTATTGCGCCCTTGATAAAGAGTTTACAATCGATTGGAGCAAATATTGTACAAACACCCAACGGAATACATATTATTGGAAACGAATTAGTTGCTTCGGAAATTGAAATTGAAAGTGAAATTACCAGCCAATGGGCATCGTCATTACTTTTAATTGCAAAAAAAATCCATTTGAAGAAATTAACGCTCATTCCGCCCATTAACTCCTTGATTTATATAACTTTAACTTGCGATTTATTAAACCTCAACGGACTCAATATTCATCAAAAGGAGAATCTTTTTTTTATTAAAACCGCTGAAAACACGCAAAGCACATTTGAAATTACAAACCGCGAAAAGGATTGGAGTTCAGCCATTTTCTGGTATGCATTAGCAGCAATTTATAACAATTATCTATTCTATTTCCCCCATCTATCCTTACAAAGTTTACAAGGCGACAAGATTATAGCTTCGTGGTTTCAAAATTTCGGCATTTATTCGCAAGAAGTAGGAAACGGCATTTTAACGACCTATCGTCTCACGACTTTAAACAATTTTTACGAGTTCGATTTAGCAAATCACCCTGATTTAGCCATGGTTTTAGCAGTCTTAGCTATTCTTTTACCTTGCAACCTTAGCTTAAAAAATTTAAAAACATTAAATTACAAAGAGTCGGAGCGTCTCACAATCCTTTCAAATTCTCTCACCCATTTTGCCCCTACCGAAGCTACCAAGGACCATCAATTAATAATTTACGGAAAGCAACGTTTCACAACTTTCGAGCAGCCTATAGCACTCGATTCTCACGAAGACCACCGATTAGCCATTGCTTTTTCGCTTTTATCTTGCCGTTATCCCATTTCCGTCAAAAACAAAAGTTGTGTTAAAAAATCCTATCCCACTTTTTGGAATGAATTAGCTGAATTTCAGAATTTCACAAAGAATCTGACTTAGTTACGGTCATCTCCTAAAACGCTCTTCCCGAACAAGTTGGCTGCGTGAGGCGCTTAGGTGGAAAGCCCGCAAGGGCGGAAGGCGCTGGGGACGCGGCGGCAAAAAAGCGACTTTAGAAGCTCTTTTTGCCGCCTTGCGTCCCCACGGCTTGTGCCCGCGGACTTGGAACCGGGCGCCGACCCCGAGCGAAGCGAGGGGACACGCCCTAATTAAAATTAAAAAGATTCTATTTTTCTTGAAGAAACTTCTCTTTCATTCATTGATAAAAAAGATTATCTATATTTTTGTACTTTTGCAGAGCAAATAGAAATAAATGTATTATCGTTTTTTATTTTTACTACTCTTTTCTTTTTCGCTTATTGGCTGTCGTCAAACTAAGCAAGAGATTGTTTTTCGTGGAAACATAACGCATTATTCCAATCATCAGTGGCTATATATTTCCGAGCTGACCTTAGACGGGTTTACTCTTTTTGATTCTACGGAAATTAAAAATGGCGAGTTTAATTTTACGCTAAAATCTACTGATGAAATCAGTCGTCAGAGGCGAAGTACACCTACTTTTTTCCAATTATCATTACAGCCTAACCAAGCTTTTACTACGTTAGCTAAAAACGGGGAAGTGCTTGAAATTGAAGCTGATGCGAGAAATATGGCAAAAAGTTACAACATAAAAGGAGCAGAGGATGCACGGTTAATGAATAGACTAGATAAGCAACTTGCACTATTCATTGACTCTACCGATATTCTTACTTCTATCTATCAAAGTGAAATAGAGAATGATTCCGTGCGCGGTCTGGTTGAAAAGGCTTATAATCAATTAGTTTATAATCATACCACTTTTCTTAAAGATTTTATAGCGGAAAATCCGACTTCCATAGCTACGATTGCGGCTTTTTATCAAAGATACAATAGGAAAATCTTTTTTATAGAAGATGAAAACTTACCCTTATTAGAACAAATCTATCAACAACTTGTTATAATTTATCCGGACAACGAGAATATAAAATGGATAAATAATAGGATAGAAATGATTAAATTCAAATTAGCTCAAGAAAATGAAAATAAATAGAACTATTTTTTCAATTATACTTTTTTGTGCATTTATTGCACCGAGTTTTGCGTCTCATCTTTTAATTCCGATGGATTTAAGTCAAAAGAACCACCTTAAAGCGTATGGGATTGCCTATTTTGCTGTCTCACAGTCCATTGATGTAGGTTGGCTTTTGAATTACCGAGGAGGTAGTTTTATCTGTTCATACGAGCAATCTATTGAAAACGAGTGTATCGTTCGTGATGTTTCTTATCAGGTTATAGCTGATGTACAAGCAAGGGCTATCCGAGATGAAATCAGCTCGGTTGAGTCAAATATGAGCGAGATAAAATTGACAAAAGCTCCAAAGATAGCGGTATATTCGCCAAAAAGCAAATTACCTTGGGATGATGCGGTTACATTAGTTCTCACTTACGCTGAAATTCCGTACGATGTCATTTATGATGAAGAGGTTATCATGGGCGTATTGCCAAAGTATGATTGGTTACACTTGCACCATGAAGATTTCACGGGACAATACGGGAAATTTTGGGCTAGTTATCGCAATGCGGCGTGGTACATTGAAGACGTAAGAACATCAGAAGAGCGGGCAGCAAAGTTAGGATTTAAAAAAGTTTCTCAAATGAAATTAGCCGTAGCAAAAGGAATTCGAGATTTTGTAGCGGGCGGAGGCTATCTTTTTGCAATGTGTTCCGGCGCCGATAGTTTTGACGTAGCCTTAGCCGCTGACGGTGTTGACATCTGCGATGTTATGTTCGATGGCGACCCTATCGAGCCAAACGCACAAGAAAAACTAAACTACGACAACTGTTTCGCTTTTACAAATTTTAAAATAGTGACGAATCCTTACATCTATGCTATTGCAGACATTGACGTTGACCCCAACATACATATCAGCAATAAGAAGAACGATTATTTCAATCTTTTTGAATTTTCTGCAAAATGGGACCCCGTACCGACAATGCTTTGTCAAAATCATCAAAATGTAATTGCCGGATTTATGGGACAAACGACTGCTTTCAGAAAAGACAAAGTTAAACCGCACGTTGTTGTAATGGGGGAAACTCCTCTTTTTGATGAAGTTCGATACATTCATGGCGAATTTGGAAAAGGGACTTGGACATTTTATTCCGGCCACGACCCCGAAGATTATCAACACTTTGTTAACGACCCACCCACAGACCTCAACCTATTTCCTAACTCCGCAGGGTATCGTTTAATTTTAAATAATGTGCTTTTCCCTGCCGCCAAAAAAGAAAAACAAAAAACATAGTACAATGGAAAAAACTATTACGCTTGATAACTTCGTTTCTATTGCTATCAGCGGACATCATAATGTAAATTTCGATTTGCTTTGCAAATTGTATCCTAAATTAAAGCTCAATTTACGAGGGAACGAACTTAAAGTTAGCGGCGAAGAGAACCTCATTAAAATTTTTGAAAATCGACTCAAATTATTAATTATACACTTTGAAAAGTTTGAAAAATTAACGGAGGACGATATTTTACAAATTGTCTCATTAGAAGACGACTCTTTCTATCAACTTGACCGCAATAAACTCAATTCCGACACTATTTTGCACGGACGGGAAGGGCGAGTTATTAAAGCTATCACCCCAAATCAAAAGAGAATTGTTGAGAGTGTTGCAAAACATGACATGATTTTCTCCGTCGGACCTGCCGGAACAGGAAAAACCTACACGGCAGTCGCTTTAGCGGTGAGAGCTTTAAAAAACAAGCAAATTAAAAGAATTATCCTTACGCGTCCTGCTGTAGAAGCAGGAGAAAACTTGGGATTTTTGCCCGGCGACTTACGCGATAAACTTGACCCTTATCTACAACCACTCTATGACGCACTTTGGGACATGATGCCAATGCAAAAGCTGCTAAGCTATTTAGAAGACAAAACCATTGAAATTGCTCCTCTTGCCTTTATGCGGGGACGGACTTTGGATAATGCCTATGTTATTTTAGATGAAGCTCAAAATGCTACCGAAAATCAGTTAAAAATGTTCCTAACCCGTATGGGAAAAAACGCCAAGTTTTTTATCACCGGCGACATTACACAGATAGATTTACCCAAAAACCAAAATTCCGGACTCATTCTCGCCTCTAAAATTTTAAAAAACATTAAAGGCATTGATTTTATCTTTCTTGATAAGAATGATGTTGTAAGACACCCGCTAGTTACCAAAATCATTGATTCTTATAGTGCTTGGGAGGAGAGTATCAAAAAAACGCTATAAAACATTTTGTAGATACAGCTCCCACCTCCACGCTGAATCGACCATATCGTCCAATGAATATTGGGGCACCCAGCCCAACAGCTTTTCCGCTTTGGAAGAGTCACTGTAGATAGCCGATACATCACCGGCACGTCTTTCGCCGATTTGAACAGGTAGTGTTTTTTGTATAACTTTTTCAAATGCATGCACCATTTCGAACACCGTAACTCCTTGTCCACTACCTAAATTGAAAACTTCAACCGCATGTTCATTTTTCTTATCAATAAGAAATTGCAAAGCTTGAATGTGTGCGGTGGCAATATCCGACACGTGGATATAGTCACGAATGCAAGTGCCGTCGCGTGTGGGATAATCCGTACCGAAAACCGTTAATCTCGGCAACTTACCAATCGCAACCTGCGTAATAATCGGCAGGAGATTATTCGGCTTATCAGGTGATAACTCTCCGTTTTTGCCGCTCATATCCGCACCAACCGGGTTAAAATATCTTAAATTTACAGCCTTTAGCGAAGGGTTCATCTGCGCGTAAAATTCTATCATCTTCTCCCCTATTTGCTTCGTATGTGCATACGGAGAAAATGGCTCTCTCAACGGTGTAAGCTCATTGACAGGCAAATCGCTAACTTCACCGTAAACAGAACAAGACGATGAAAATATCAAATTATGAACATGAAATTTCGCACAAGTTTCTAAAACATTTTCCAAAACTTGCAAATTATTTCTGTAATAAAGCAACGGCTTGGCAACCGACTCAGGTACCGATTTATAAGCTGCAAAATGAATTATCGCTTCGACATCAGGATTTTCCTCAAATATTTTAAAAAAACTCTCTTTTTCTGCAATATCTACAGGATAGTTCATTACTTTTTCACCTGTAATCAGCTCTATGCGGCTCGCTGTTTCAGGGGTTGAACGTTCACAACTATCCGCGGAAATAACTTTAAATTTCTTACTTTTCAATAGCTCTATCACCGTGTGCGAGCCTATATAACCCATGCCTCCAGTAACTAAGACCTTCAATATTCTATTATTTTAGTTAATAAATACTTTTAAAAAAACAATGAATAATTATCGTACGTAAAGATTTACATCACTAACTTAAAACCTATTCCATGAATATTTATTATTTGCACTGACGGTTCATTTTTAAAATGTTTACGCAATTTTGTAATATAAACGTCCATGCTTCGTGCATTATAATAACTATCATCTCCCCAGATCTTCTTAAGAACGTACTCCCGCTCCAACACTTCATTTTTTTTCTGAATAAGCATTAAAAGCAGTTCCGATTCTCTTGTGGTCAATTTCTGTTCTACTCCCTGGATAGTTAAGGTTTGTCTATTTGCGTCAAATGAAGAATTTCCAAATTGAAAAAGAGTTTGAACATTCTTGCCGCTGTCCGGCGATATTCGCCTAATTAAGGCTTGTAATCGCGCAAGAAGAACTTCCATAGAAAACGGTTTGGTTATATAGTCGTCCCCGCCTATGGACAGTCCTTCAATCACATCTTCTTGCAAATTCTTAGCTGTCAAAAAAACTATCGGAATCTGCTCGTCCATTTTTCTAATCTCTTTTGCCAAAGTAAAGCCATCTTTTAACGGCATCATCACATCAATTAAACAGATATCAAAATCGGATTTGCAAAAAAACTCGTATGCCTCTTCTCCATTATTAGCATGTTGAACCGAGTATCCTTTAGCCTCAAGATAAGTTGTCAACACTTTACCCAAATTAACATCATCTTCTGCTAATAATAATTTTATTGTATCCATAGGTTCTATTTTTTAATTGGAAAATAAATAGTAAAAAGTGTCCATTTTTTAAGTTCACTCTCTACCTCAATTGTTCCACCGTGCAAATTTACAATTTTTTTTACATATCCCAATCCTAACCCATAACCTTTTGCGTCATGGACATTTCCCTTAAAAATTCGGTAAAAATCGTCAAAAAGATGTTTGAGATTTCTTTTCGAAATTCCAATTCCGTTATCTTTTATTCTTAAAATTAGATATTTTTTGCTATTTTTGGTACTAATTTCAATCTTCATCTTCTTATCTTTATCCGAATATTTGACCGCATTTTCAACTAGATTTATAATAACATTTTGAATATGAGTTAAGTCAGCATTGATAATATACGATTCGGCATCCAAAAATAGTAAAAGTTTTCCCTGCTTTGATAAGATTTGTAATAAAATATTCTCAGCAACCTCTTTTATAACTTTATGAACATCTACGCGTTGCATATTCATTTTCAACTGTCCTTTTCGTAAAAGAGCAATCTGCAATACATTGTTAACCATCTCTTTAAGTCTATCATTTTCATGTTTGATAATAGAGATATAAGTCATTTTTAAAGTTTCGTCTTCAATAACTCCTTTTTCCGCTAGCGCTTCAGCCGCCAATGAGATGGTTGCAATGGGGGTCTTAAGCTCGTGCGTCATATTGTTTATGAAATCATTTTTAATATCCGTAACTTTTTTCTGTTTATAGAGTGCCGAAAGTGTAATTCCGGCAATTAAGAGAATAATAAATAGAAAGAGCCCGATTAAGCCCACAGTATTGCTCATTCGCTGAAGGAAAAAACCTCTTTCAGTCGGAAAATAGAGAATAAGATAGTGCGGTGCCACAAACTTATCACTACTTTTTAAACTAAAAAGATATCTACTCTTCAACATCTCATCGGTTGATATTTCAAACGGAGGGACTATGAAAGTCGCTGACAAAGAGTTATATAGAGCAAAGTCGAACGGCAAAACCAAGTTCTCATCAATGAGTGCTTCTTTTATAATTCTATTGAGAAAATCGCGATTCAAAAGCTGAATAGTCGCACTATCCATGCTCATTTGAACACCTTTTCTATATTTACTTTTCTTACCGATATCTTCATACGGCAGCACATCAATATCGGTTTCCCATTTCCCATATTTAATCCTGCCGCTCGAACGGTATGTCGTATCAAAATAGATAGTATCTAGCGGGACTATTATATTTTTATCTTCAAAATTCAGTACCGCCTTAACTACTCCAACTTTATTGCCGGTAATCGAATCGAAGAGATGTTTTTTGGAAAATTTTTGAAAAAGCGGCGTTTGTAAAGCGGCTGTATCTTGCAAATCCAATGTGTCGCCTTGAAGAACCCAATTAATTCTTTCAATTACTTCCGAACCTACAGTCTGAATTTCATCTTTAAAGATATTTCTTTGCTGTGTTTCCGCTTCTACATACAAACGAAAAATAGCAACTACCAGCAGTATAGCGGCTAAAAAAAGCAAAAAAGCCAACGGAATAAGAAATCGCTTTTTCATAAATGCAAAGATACATTTTTTTTAATACGATGTTTAAAAAAATACTACTTTTGCATATGCAAATAAAATCATTTTTATGATAAAACGCTATCTTGAATCTTAAAAATATATTCCCAATGAAAAAAATCTCAACTATAATACTCTTTTGTTTATGGATTCCCCTACTTTATTGTCAGCCAAAGCTTGAATTTGAAAAAAAATATTATGATTTTGGAGAAATAAAAGAAGAAGGTGGTAAGGTTACCGGACGTTTTACATTTACCAACACGGGCGACAGCAATTTAATTTTGACAACTGTTCGACCGGGGTGCGGTTGTACTGCCGCCGATTACACTAAAACTCCTATTGCCCCCCAAGAAAAAGGATATATTGATGTTATTTTTGACCCCTACAATCGTCCCGGCGGATTTACAAAAAACATTAGAATTTACACCAATGAACCTATCTTTAACAACCCCCAAAATCCTCCTCACCTTATTTATATAAAAGGATTTGTCCTTAAACGTCCCCCAACAATTTATGAATTAGCAGGTTACACCAGCGGCTATGGCGTTATGAGAATGAAAAGAAATAGTTGCCGGTTTACCGTGAAAAATAACGAAACCTATATTGACACTATCCATTTTAAGAATTTTGATACGAAAAGTGTAGAGTTTACTTCTATTAGATATCCTGCTTTCGTTGAAGAACTCAGCAGAAGTTTTGATACTAAAATTGAAGCTGACAAAGAGGGATATATCGTTGTCCAATATAATGCAAATCAACGTAATAGATGGGGAAAATGTAGCGATCCAATCTCTTTTACGACCACAGATTCGATTGAGCCAAACAAAGTTTTTGTTTTTAATGCAGAAATACGAGAAGATTTTTCTTACTTAAAACCGGATAGCCCGCTGCCCATTATGCAACTGTCCGCCGCTGACATCTCATTCGACAAATTAAAAAAAGGAGAAAAATTTGAATATACTGTAATTATTTCTAACACAGGAGAAGAGGACCTTATTATTCGTGATATCTCTACCAATTTGAATGCCATAAAATTCACCCTGCCCAAAAATGTTATTCGTCCCAAGCAGTCAACAAACCTACATATCGTTTTTGATAGCAACTTAAGAATCGGGAAACAAAACGGCTATATCGAAATAATATGCAATGACCCCAATCAAGCCAACTCTTACATTAGATTATTCGGTGAAGTAATACAGTAATTCCTAATCAGCTAAGCGCCTTACACAACCAATGATTACCGCAATTCCCAATCGGCAATTTTCAAGTCATCGTCTTCGAGAATCGCCAAATAATTCTGATAACGAGTTAGAGCGATTTTGCCCTCTTCAACGGCTTTAATGACCGTACAATCCGGCTCATGTACATGAAGACAATTAGAAAATCTACATTGATTATTATACTGCCGTATTTCAGGAAAATAATCCCGAATTTCATCTTTTGAATATTGAATTAATCCGAACTCCTTAATTCCGGGCGTATCTATAATTCCGCCGCCACATTGCAATTGAAACATTTGAGCAAAAGTAGTTGTATGTTTCCCCTTTTGATGATATTGAGATATTTCACCGACTTTCAAATCTAAGGTGGGATCAACCGCATTGATTAACGCAGACTTCCCAACTCCCGAGTGTCCACTAAATAGAGAGATTGAGTTCGACATTTTCTCTTTTAATTGGCTAATATTTTCACCCGTCATCACCGAACAACAAAGGGTATCGTACCCAATAGATGAGTAAAGCTCCGAAAGCTCCTGAACCACCGCCCGCTCTTTTTCATTATATAAATCCATCTTATTAAATAATAAACAGACCGGAATTCTAAACCCCTCCGCCGCCACAAGAAATCTATCTATAAAACCGAGCGAAGTACGCGGTGATTTCAGCGTGATGACCAAAAAGGCAATATCAATATTTGCCGCTATCAAGTGATTAATCTTCGATAGCCTTGTCGCTTTTCTGTCAATATAATTCTTACGCGGAAGAATCTCCATAATTATCCCCGAAGAATCTTCTTCGATAATAAAGTGTACTCTATCTCCCACTACAATCGGGTTTGTATTTAACACCTTTTCTTTACGAAATTGCCCGCGTAATCGACAATTCACTTTCTGCCTATCGTCCGTCAATACTTCGTGCCAACTTCCCGTTGACTTAATTACAATCCCATTTTGCAACTTTGATTTCCCCATTTTATGCTAAGTTAGTAAGTAAAGTAAAAAAGAAAGCAATATTACAACAATTAAATGAAATAAAAGAAAAAACGAACGACTTTATTTTAAAAAAAATATCATTTTTTTAAAAATATAGTGTATTTTTGTACTTTCTTTTCATTAATTACAATAAAAAATTTCATTATGAACCTTCTTTTAATTAGCAATTCTACCAATTACAAAGAACCTTATTTAGAATGGTGTATGCCGTTAATTCAGCAATTTCTATCCAAAGAGTTAAAAAAAATACTTTTTATCCCTTATGCAGGAGTTCTTATTAATGGGAAAAGTTACCCCGCCAGCTACGATGCGTATGCTGAAAGAGTAGAAGGAGTGTTTCAAAAATACAATCTTCATATTAACTCCATTCACAAAGCCTCCGACCCAGTCGAAGCGGTCAATCAAGCAGATGCCATAATCGTTGGAGGCGGAAATACATTTCATTTAGTTGCTGAATTACATAAATATAATCTCCTTACGCCTATCCGAAGAAAAGTGTTGGAAGAGACTCCTTATGTTGGCTGGAGTGCCGGTTCGAACATTGCCTCCCCAACCCTCTCTACTACCAATGATATGCCTATTATCATGCCAAAAAGTTTCGAAACTCTTTATTTAGTTCCTTTCCAAATCAATCCCCACTTTTTAGATCCTTATCCGGAAGAGATAAATGACGCTATCCGACATGGCGGAGAAACACGTCAAGATAGAATTAATGAGTTTTTAGCTGTAAATCAAAATGTTACCGTAGTAGGTTTACGCGAAGCGTCCGCACTACTTGTTCAAAAAGACAAAATACATATCAAAGGGAAAAAACCTCTTCGTATTATGCGTTTTGCAGAAACTCCTTTTGAAATAAAGCCGGAAACCATAGTAGATTTCACATTTAAAATAGTAGGTCTCTCACTTTTAAAAAAATAATTTAAAATACAAACAATATTTCTCAAATGTCATGACAAACATATCGACAAAATATATGGGATTTGAATTAGCAAGTCCGCTTATTTTAGGAAGTTGCGGTTTAAGCAAGCATCTTGATAATTTAAAAATAGCTGAAGACAGCGGTTTTGGAGCTGCAGTACTTAAATCTATTTTTGAAGAAGAGATTCGACAAGATGTAAAAAAACTTTTTGACGAAAAACATAGCACCCATTATGACTCATTGGCTTACGACTATCTTGTTCATTATCAAGAAAAAGAATCCTTTGACAAGCATCTCAATTTAATTTTAGAAGCTAAGGAATCACTACAGATGCCTGTTATTGCAAGTATTAACTGCTATTCATCGCGTGGCTGGATTAAATATGCTAAAATGATTGAGGAAGCCGGGGCGAAAGCATTAGAAGTTAATTTCTTTTTGCTGCCTACCGACTTTAATAAAGATGCCGAAGAGTATCGCAAAGAATACTTCTCTCTTATTAAAGAATTGAAAGAGAATCTAAATATTCCGATTGCTCTTAAAACCTCTTTTTATTTCACTGATTTATCACACTTCATGTTACATTTATCGTACAGTGGCTTAGCTGCTTTAGTACTTTTCAACCGTTTTCATGCCCCCGATATTAATATCGAAACACTCAAATATAAACCTAATCGCAGTCTGAGTTCCACAAGCGAATTAAATGAAACATTGCGTTGGATTGGACTTTTCAGCCAACGATTACGTTGTGATATAGCCGCAACCACGGGCGTACAAAATGCAGAAGGAATGATAAAATTGCTTTTAGCAGGAGCGGACGCGGTACAAGCAGCTTCCATTTTTTATAAAAACGGAATAAACTATGGTGCTACGATGATTAAGGAATTAAAAGAGTGGATGGAAAAACAAAATTTTAAAACTATTGATGAATTTAAAGCTAAACTAAATTTTAAAAATATAGAAAATCCCTCTATCTATTTCCGCACACAATTTATGAAATATATGGCAGGAATGGAGTAAATATAACAATAATATCATTTTTTAATATATCTTTGCAACAAATTTTATTTTCTAAGTTAAAACAATTTATTTTAAATTAAAATCAAATAAAAGTTATGAAAAAATTATTATCAATCTTATTTTTGGGCGGATTGTTTTTCTTTGCACCCCAAAGTTATGCTCAAGAAACAATCGTTTTTAGTGAAAATTTCAATAATTTCATAGACGGCACACCCAATTCAGGCTGTTCTTCTACTGATATTTCTGCAACTCTTGATACCTACACTCAACAACCCGGTTGGACTGGAACCAAAGTTTACCAAGCCGGTGGTGCTGTAAAATTAGGAACAAGTAGTATCAAAGGTTGGATACAACTACCCGCAATTGATTTATCCGCCAACGGAGGAAATTTTATCATTCGTTTTAAATCAATGGCATGGAACGGTGATAAAAGACAGCTTAAAATCATCGTTAATGGAAATGAAAATATTGTTGACGGACTCAATAACAATACAAGTTATACTTTTAGCGACTTTGAACTATTTTTATCAGGTGGGACTAACAATACCGTTATCAGATTTGAAGGGCTAGAAGATGCTAAAAGTAGATTTTTCTTAGAAGACTTAACAATATCTACATTTAGTGGTGCTTTAATTGCTTTCAATCCCATGACACTTGACTTTGGCGATGTAACGGAAAATAGCACACAAACCCTATCTACTGTTGCGACCGGCTTTAATTTAACCGAAAACTCTTATACGGTAACTGTTACAGGAACAGGATATGCGACTACCGTAACTTCGTTGACAAAAGCAGAATTAACAGCCGGAGCTACAATTCCTGTTTCTCTTAATACGACAGCAGCAGGAAATTATGCCGGAACTTTAACTATTACCGGTACTGACTTGACAAATCCGGCAACTACTAACTTAACCGCAACCTGCGTTACTACCGTAGAAATTTCCACAATTGCAGAACTTAGAAGCAAACTTAGTATTGCCGATACTACAAGTCAAGTGCATGACGCAACAAATTACCTTTTAGTTGGTAATGTTATTGTTACTTCGTACTCCGAAAGCGGAAATAACTTCTTTGCAACAATTCAAGATGAAACAGGAGCAATTTTAATTTATGATAACGGTGGCAACTTTATCTCTAATTTAGAACAAGGTCAAGAAATTACCGATATTTACGGCACTTTAATTAATTACTACGGTTTATTAGAGTTCGTACCGAAAGTGCAAGCGCCAAGAATCGTTTCTCCTTTTACTGACCCTGACGCAATTACACCCCTTGATGTTACCATTGAAACGATGAATGATTATGCTTTTATGACAGAACATCAATCGGAATTAATTAAATTAACCCATGTTAAATTTACAACAGCAGGGACCTTTACATACTACGAAAAATACTCCATAACGGACGGAAATGCAACGGACGCCGTTGTATTTGCCTTTTATAAAGATGCCAACTATATTGGAACGACTATCCCACTTGAATATACGGATTTAACAGGAGTTTCATATATGACACGTGGTAAATACTATATCATTCCTCGTTCAATGGATGATTTAGTTAATATTAACGATGTTAATGTGGAAAATCAAATAACGGTTTATCCTAATCCTGCTAATAACCAACTATTTATCCAAGGACTCCAACCTACAAAAGTTGAATTTTATAATGTTCTTGGAAATTTAATTTACACCATTGACAATCCTACTCAAACTCTTTCTATAACTTCCTTAGCTAACGGAACATATTTTGTCAAAATTACGACTGAAGAAGGAGTAGCTGTTAAACAAATCGTTAAGCAATAAGAATTTATCTATAAATTCATAATAAAAAACGAGAGGCTTGCGCCTCTCGTTTTTTTTATTTGTTTTCGGACTTTAGTATAGGGATAATCTATTGGTGTCCTTGTGTCAAAGTCCGATGTTGCGGAAAATGAGGGATTCGAACCCCCGGTACCCCGAAGGGTACAACAGATTTCGAGTCTGCCCCGTTCGACCGCTCCGGCAATTTTCCGATGCAAAAATACTATTTTTTTCAAATGATTTCATAATAAAAAAAGTAGTCCATTTTTTTGAACTACTTTGTTGTGCGGATGAGGAGACTCGAACTCCTACGCCTCTCGGCACTAGATCCTAAGTCTAGCGCGGCTACCAATTACGCCACATCCGCAATAATTTTGCGGTGCAAAAATACACTTTTTTCTTATACTAATTATTTTTTTTTAGTTTTCCTTCCGTACATTTTTACTATCTTTGTCCTTTAATAAAAAATCTTTTTTAATCATCAATAATTTATACATACAATGAAGAATAATATCTTAGAATTAGAACCAAGAAACGTTTTTTATTACTTTAACGAAATTTGTAAAATTCCACGCCCTTCTAAAAAGGAAGAGAAAATTGTTGCATGGCTTTTAGAAGTAGGAAAACAACTCGGTTTAGAAACAAAAAGAGATAAAATTGGAAACGTACTTATCTCAAAACCGGCAACAAAAGGCAAAGAGAATGTAACTCCCGTTATTTTCCAAAGTCACGTCGATATGGTTTGCGAAAAAAATAGCGATGTTGTTTTTGATTTTGATAAAGACGCAATACAACCCTATATTGACGGCGAATGGATTAAAGCAAAAGGTACGACCTTAGGAGCTGACGACGGCATCGGCATGGCTATCGCCCTTGCTATCTTAGCCTCAAAGGAAATTGAACACGGTCCGATTGAGGCTCTATTTACAGTAGACGAAGAGACCGGTTTATCAGGCGCCTTTGCTCTCGAAGCCGGTTTTATGAAAGGTAAAATGTTACTCAATCTTGATTCTGAAGACGAAGGAGAATTTTTTATCGGCTGTGCAGGCGGAAAAGATACTGTAGCAACTTTAGAAACCGAATTTGAAACCGACTTGCATGAAAAGAGTGTTGCCTATAATATAATGATTAGAGGTTTGCAGGGTGGACACTCAGGAGACGATATTAATAAGGGTCGCGGCAACGCTGTAAAACTGCTAACTCGTATTTTATGGAATGGTTATCAAATATTTGACGCACGAATTGCCCACATTGACGCCGGAAATTTACGCAACGCTATCGCCCGCGAAGGAAAAGCTTGGGTCGTAGTTCCACAAGAACTCGCAACAGATTTTGAATTTTATTTGAAGAAAATGAACCAACTTTTCAAAGATGAATTTCGCGTTACCGACCCACAAGTTGAAGTCGTTTTTGAAAAAACTAAACTCCCTAAACGTATCCTTAGCGAGTTTTTACAAATTGATATTTTGAATGCACTCTACGTTTGTCCGCATGGCGTGTTAGCAATGGCACAAGATATTGATAACTTTGTGGAAACCTCCACCAATTTAGCCTCTATCAAAATGGACGACCAAAAAATTACAATTACAACAAGCCAACGAAGCTCCGTTGAATCACGCAAAGAGTGTGCTGTGGAGAGAGTTTCTGCTACATTTTACATGATTGGTGCAGATGTAGAAAGCGGAGAGGGATACCCCGGCTGGACGCCTAATCCTAATTCCGAAGTTCTTAAAGTGCTAGAACAAGCATACGTAAATGTATTCAATAAAAAACCGATTGTTAAGGCAATACACGCTGGACTCGAATGTGGATTATTCTCAGAAAAATATCCGGATTTAGATATGGTTTCCTACGGACCAACCCTGCGTGACGTGCACTCTCCGGACGAACGTCTCTTGATTGACACCGTGAAAAAAACTTGGGACTTAACTGTGGAATTTTTAAGAATCCTCAAATAATTGATAGATCCCCTGTTTTAAATAGGTGTTTTTATGTTTCTCTAATTAACTGTAACATCTCTTTGAGGACTGTTTTCATTTTTAAGATAGAAAACAATTCTAAAAAGAGTTATTTTTGCCTGCTAAAATTAAAAATGTGAAGAAATCTATTTACCTTATCCTCTTTAAACTAGGGTTCTTATTTATTTTTTTTACTTTTTTCCCCAACTCAATGTATGCAAAAAACATAGACTCTACAAAAATAAAAGATGATTGGTATATTGAATCGGCTTTACGATACGGAAGGATTGTCCCTAATAGTAGCGGGACGAAATTATGGAATATCAACGTAATAGGAGCTGATTTACGAATTGGAAAACAAACATTTGGAAAATCGGAATGGGAACAGTGGTTTGGCTACCCCAACTACGGATTAGCCTTTCGATATGCCCATTTTTCCGATAATATGTTGCAGGATAAAATTGCCTGCTTTTGGTTTTTATCGGGATCGTTTGTAGATTCTCGCCACCTCTCTTTTCGTTATCAATTAGGCTCCGGATTAGTCTATTTTTTCAATTATTACGACCCTTTTAAAAATATAGAAAACGTTTTTATTGGAAGTGCCCTGAATGCTCACATTGATTTGAACTTATCCCTTGATTTTACTATTACAAAACAAATAGACCTCATTCTTCGTGCCAACTTCTCTCACTCTTCGAACGGTGCTATCCGATTCCCCAACTACGGAATTAATCCTATTTCTGGTCAATTAGCTGTGCGTTACCACTTTAAAGAACGTGCTGAAAAAATATATACGATAGATACCATAAAAACATTTCTACCGAAAAATAACCTATATTTTACGCTGGCACCCGGATTTAAGCAAAGTAAAAAAAACTATGTTTACGATAATCCTGACAAATATAGAGTAAAAACAAAATATTTGACAACAACTTTTCAACTTGGCTATTTAAGACAATTTCACCCTAAATATCGGTTTGGAGGAGGAATCGACATCATGTACAGCTCAGAGCTAAGGAACTTTTTCCCTCCCGAAAAACAGAATGAGTGGAAATACATGACAACTGCCGGCTTCGTCTCTTTTGAACTTTTGTACAATAGATTCGTCGTCCACGCTGCCCTTGCAGCCTATATATCACGAAGTGCCGACTTCTATGAATGGTATTATGAACGTGCCGGTTTTAAAGTGTTCCTCGGAAAAAATAGAAATCACAGCCTTGGTATTACGCTAAAAGCTCACGCCGGTATGATTGATTACATTGAATGGGGATATAATTTTCAATTTTTCAATTGGAATGATAAATCCGTACGTATTTTGAAAAGATTTAAAAAGAGAGTATAATTATTAATTGATGAGACAAAAAAGTAAAAATTGGTTTTTTCTTTTTCTTGGCAATTTCCTAAGCGTCTTTAACGACAACTTTCTTAAACATGCCATTGTTTTTGTATCAATGAGTTGGGCTTTACCTCGTTGGCTCACTACCTCGCAGATTATTGCCGCCGTCTCCGCCTCATTGCTCATTCCATATCTTTTATTTTCTCCCCTTGCCGGACAATTAACCAAAAAGTATGACAATCAAAAACTATTTACACTTTTCAAAGTGTTAGAAATTCCTGTTTTACTTCTCGCCGCTCTCGCTTTCTATTATCAATGGATATTTTTTGCCATTTTTCTTGTATTAATCATGGGGATTTTAACTTGTCTATATTCACCGGCAAAATATAGTTTAATCAGAGAAATAAGCAAAAGTGAGGAAAATGCTTTCGGAAGCGGCATGCTTGAAGCGATGGCTTTTTTGGGAATTTTACTCGCAACAATTGCCGCCTCTTTTCTCTCCGACCATTATCAATTTAAAATTTTAATTTTCACCTTTTTAGGCGTAGGTATCTTAGGATTAATCAGCGCCTATAGTATCAAAGTTGACAAAATAAATAAAGAAGAGAAGAAACGTTCGCAAAACGGATTTATAGCTTTTATAAAAAATAATTGGGAAGTTGCTAAAAATCACCGTTTAATTCGTCAGGCAATTATAGGATATGCTATTTTTTGGTCAATTGCGGGCCTATTACAAATGAATTTAATTATTCATAGCAAAAACGTTTTTAATTGTAGCAACTCGATGATTGGCATTATCATGGGCATTGCCGCAATAGGAATTATAATCGGCTGTTCACTTGCCGCAAGAATCATTAAAAAGAAATTTTATATTATCTCCATTTTTAGTAGCACTTTATTAATAAGCTTACTGTTAATTACCATAATTTATGGCAACCTCAATATTTCACTATTTAGCACTGCTATATTCTTTATCGCTTTTGCGGGCGGTTTTTTTCAAGTCCCCTGCCTCGCTATGATACAAAATATAAATATTGGTAATAAGTTAGGTGATATTATGGCATTTCTCAACTTTATAACCTTCCTTTTCATCCTTATTTTCACACTCCTATTCTCCATTATCACAAAACTTTCCGATGATAATAGCTTTGCCGTATTCGCTCTAATGCTGATTTTAAGTTTAGGTGTCGTTTTCTATATTCTTTTTTATTTGTTTAGACGAAAAATTTATTCTTGACTTTTTTACACTTTTTTATTTGAAAACTATGATAGAGTTTAAAAAAATAGTGTATTTTTGCAATCGCAATTCTGAAAAAGAGTAGCAGGTCCCTTAGCTCAGACGGTTAGAGCACCTGACTCATAATCAGGGGGTCCTTGGTTCGATCCCAAGAGGGACCACTTTTGATGAAAAAGAACCTTCTTATAATTTTCTTTTCTATTATCCTTTTTTCCCTTCAAGGACAATCTTTTAAGGGAGGCGTACGTCTTGGCTTTTCAAGTTCCCAAATTTCAGGAGATGAACTTGCCGGTTTTAACAAATTTGGAGCATATACCGGAATATTTACCAATTTCCCTATTTCAAAAAATATGCAATGGAAAATCCAAGCTGAACTCAACTTCATAATGAAGGGAAGTAGTATGTTTCTCAGAGCAAATGCCGACAATGAGGTCCCTAATCAGTACATTCTGACAATGTTATATACGGAAACTCCATTTTTAGTAAAATATTCTCCGAAACCATGGGTGGAACTTGAGTTAGGACCGGCAATCAATTTTTTATTTTATTCACATGAAAAAGATTCTAACGGCAAAATACCCGCCCGCCAACGCTTCCGAATTTTTGAACTAGCCGGAATCGGAGGCATCTCCTTTATTGTGAAAGAAAATTTTGGTATTAATTTACGCTATTCTAATTCTCTACTACCTGTCCGCATTCCTGACGGAAACCATTCACAATATAGAATGCGCTACAAACAATTTAATTCCGTACTTACTTGTAGCCTCTTTTATCAATTTTAACCCTTTTATCTGTAAAAAGAGTGCTCTATTGAAATTAGCTTGTTAGAAATTGCATAAATAGTCAACCCCGAACGACTTTTAATTCCGGTCTTCTCCGTAATTTTTTTCCTGTGAGAAATAACAGTATGAATACTTATGCATAATTTATCGGCAATCTCCTTATTGGATAATCCTGAAGCAATGTGAATTAAAACTTCTTTCTCCCTCTCCGAAAGCGATTCTGCCGTTGAACCTTCATGAATGTTTGCTATAGAATCTACTAATTTATGAATAAATGAAGAAAAGGTTGCAAAATCATCGGTAATGGATATTTTATCGTCAAATAGACGGATAATCTCCTTCGGATAATACTGATAAACAATAGCTACGAAATGAGAGTTCGAACATTTTTGTTGTAATCTATGAAATTGATTTTTCTCCGCTTGAGCAAAATAGGGATTAAGTATCAAAATATGAAAGGGCTCATTTTCGACAATTTCTAAAAGAGTACAAATATTTTCAAATCTGCTAACTTGAATCTGTTTGTTAGTTTTATTAAGAAAAAGCTGTAACCCTTCAAAAATAATATCGGAAGGTTCAACAATAGCAATACTTATTTTAACTTCTTTTCTCATCTATTTTCCAAATTTATAATAAGAGGTATCAATATATTGTCTTCAACGTAAGAGTGAAGATATAGGTCATGTTCAACCTCCGATAACGAAACTAACAATTTACGGCGACCAACCATATCTTTCTCTAATTCAATATGCTTAATCAATAAATTTTTCATTTCCAATATTTTATACTCAATATCCGTATGCCGCTTTTTGTATTGATTTATCGAAAATGAATCGTTACTCTCTTTATTATTATCAATCCACCTTTGAATATAAGGGAAAACATACTTTTCTTCGTAGGTCAAATGTTTTTCAACTTCCACTAAATACTCTTTATAAAATTGCTTCAAAAGTTTAATCGGCGGCGTATTATTATTTAAAACTATTTTATTAATATGTTGCTCAATCTCAGGAAATTTCTCATTCCTAAAATAAAAATGACTATTTTTAAGAAAATTGACTAACGGCAATAAATCGTTCTTAGTAAGCTGCTGTTTTTCAAAGACTTCCCCGTAGAGATAGAGTTGCAAAATGAGAATAAAAAGTTGTATTGAAATTTGATTTTGTTCACAGATTTGCCGAATCGTATCTTTATGAACCACTATATTGAGTCCGAAATGCTCCATCATTAACAATAATTGAGGATTATCCAGAATCAAATCAGACAAAATGGTATCGGGTGAAATAGACTGTTTTATTGTTTTTTTCATTTTTTAAAGTTCTAATAAAAATATTGCATCGTTTTAATATTATTAATAACAAAAAAAAGCAGGATTGTTGTTTGAAATAACACGCTCCTGCTCCAAACAAATTAAATATATTAACTTGGTGTTTTACTTTTTAAGAATTTTCTTTAAAATAGTATCCTTATCTATTTTTTTAGTACAGAAAAACCAATCGTAACATTTAAGGTCTTCATCTTTCCCCTCCATTCTATCCTTAGCCGCTCCGCAAGTTCCGCCTGTAGGCACAATCACCTCATCACCCGGACGCCAATCCGCAGGCGTGGCAACCCCAAACTTATCAGCCGTCTGCAAGGCAATAACTACACGATAAAGTTCGTCAAAGTTACGTCCTAAACTGAGCGGATAATAGAGAATCGTTCTGACAATTCCCTGTGGGTCAATAACAAAAACAGCTCGCACCGCTTTCGTATTACTTTCACCCGGCATCATCATCCCATATTTCGCAGCAACTTCCATCGTAATATCTTCAATCAAAGGGAATTTCACTTCAACATTTTTCATTCCTTTATAATCAATCTTTTCTTTTATGGTTCTTAACCAAGCAATATGACTAAACAATCCATCAACGGAAAGCCCAACCAATTTACAATTTGCTTCCTCAAACTTAGTCTGCAAAGTTGCAAAAGTCATAAATTCAGACGTGCAAACCGGGGTAAAGTCGGCAGGATGACTGAAAAGAATAACCCAACTCCCTTTATAATCAGAAGGGAAATTAATCTCACCTTGTGTGGTAATCGCTTTAAACTCAGGAGCTTTATCTCCAATTCTCGGCATTGAATAAACTACATTTTCTTCCATAATTTTATATTTTTAAAAATGACTCTTTTAAAATTTAACTTGCTATCCTATTTTGAAAAAAACAACAGAGCCATAAAATTGATTTTTTCAAACATAAACTCATTTTTCGTCTGTTTCTACTTCCATAACAACAAAAAAGAGAAATGGTTCATTGCCAAACTAACATTGTTAATTTTTCTCATCATTAGTCGTAATTTTCTGATTTATAGCTTTTTATATAAGATATTTATAATATTAATTAGGGCGTGCCCCCTCGCTACGCTCGGGGTCGGTCTTCGGTTCCAAGTCCGCGGGCACAAGCCCTAATTAATATTAAACGGAATTAAAATAATTATGATTCTTTTAGTGCGCTAAATAAACTGAAATAAAATCATAACTGATTGAAAATCAAAGACACACCTCTTACATAATATCGAACGGGCAGGGTTCACGCCCGGCAGATTTAATCGCAACTCGTCTAAAAATATACATGAGCGACAACTCCACGCCGCCACGTACATGAGAGGCACGCGTTAACGTGGAAATATTAAAATCGTAACTGATACCGAATTTGCAATTTTGCCAACGCGTGGTTAAGATTAATATTAACGCATCATTCCAACGATAAAAAGTTCCTACTCCGAAGGTAATTTGCGAATCGCGTTTATTGGCAAAAAGATACTCCAGATTAACCCCGAAATTCACCTCGTAAAAGCGTCTTTGAAAGGAAGTAAATATCATAGGATTAAGCAATAACGACTCGCTAACGGGAAAGGTAGAGGAAAAATAGAGATTCGTACGTACGGGCAGGCGAACTAAACTACTATTTTCAAATGACATTCGAGGTTGATTGAGATGACTCGCGGAAACACCTGCTATAAAGGACGTTGCGGAGGAAGCAAAGAAACTCCAATTGGCTCCTAATCCCCAATCGAAAAAGAGAATTTTACTTTTTGGAAAGTTTTCCGTTATCGGATTATCGGCACTGTAATAGCCATGTTGATATTGTTCATCGAAAGTAAGTGCATCATAGTTGAGCATTCGTTGCTGAATCCCGCAATATCCCCCGATAGAAAGTTTGTGACGATTTCGTCTATCTAAACTTTTTACAAAAGCCATACTCAAAAGAGGCTGAAAAGTGGTGTAGTAAGAATCCCCTGCCCTATCCACGTTAATAAGCAATCCCAAACCTATCAGCTCTCTACGTTGATTGTTTTTGTAAACGGGTGCGTCGAAACTTCCTGAAAAGGTGAGAAACGGCTTGGTAACGGAGAGCCACTGCGTTTTTTGATTGATCCCTGCACGGCAAATGCCATCAATAACGCCCGTTAAGGCAGGATTAAGATTCAGCGGCGCAAGATTGAATTGTGAATAATGTATATCTTGCCCTATGAGTTTAAAAAAAAAGGAGAAACTGAAAAGCAGTAAGAAGATGTAACGATATTTATTTTTCCAACAATTTTTCAAATATTTTCTAAGTTCGTTTTCACGCCGGTTATCCTGTGGTTCATAAAATTTCTTCCCGCTAATGGATTGCGGTAAAAATTCTTGCTCAACAAAATTGTTTTCAAACTGATGCGCATATTGATAGTTTTTGCCATAATTAAGCTCTTTCATCAAGGCTGTCGGCGCATTTCGCAAATGTAGAGGAACCGGAAGATTGCCGGTTTTTTCAACCCATTGCATAGCATCCTCTATCGCCAAATAAGAAGCGTTGCTTTTAGGCGATGAAGCAAGATAAATAGCGGTTTGAGATAACACAATTCGCCCTTCGGGAAGTCCTATCTGATGCACGGCTTGAAAACAGTTATTGGCAAGCAACAGAGCATTCGGATTCGCATTTCCGATATCTTCAACAGCTAAAATAATCATTCTTCGAGCAATAAAAAGTGGGTCTTCGCCTGCCATAAGCATACGTGCTAACCAATAAACCGCCGCATTCGGGTCGCTGCCGCGAATAGATTTGATAAAAGCTGAAATAATATCGTAATGATTTTCCCCTTTCTTATCATATAAAAGTAAATTTTGTTGAATAATCTTTAATACTAATTCATTATTTATCAACAACTTACCATTTTCGCTTCGGAGTAATGTCGTTACAATAAGTTCAATTGCATTAATTAATTTACGAGCGTCCCCACCGGATATTTGTAAGAGAGCTTCATTTTCTGCAATTTCTATAGAACAGTTCAACTCTTTCTCTAAAAAATCGGTTGCCCGAGTAATAATTTTTTCTAGGGACGATTTATCCAGAGTTTTCAATATATAAACTTGGCAACGCGACAGTAAGGGGCTAATAACTTCAAAAGAGGGATTTTCCGTAGTAGCACCGATGAGTGTAACAACTCCTTTTTCAACAGCGCCGAGCAAAGAATCTTGTTGTGACTTACTAAAACGGTGTATTTCATCAATAAAGAGCAATGTTTTATTAGAGGATTCTTCCGCCTTTTGAAAAATCTCTCTAATATCTTTCACGCCCGAATTGATAGCACTTAACATATAAAAATCCATATCCGTTAATTTCGCCATAAGAAAAGCAAGCGTAGTCTTTCCAACGCCGGGCGGTCCCCATAAAATCATAGAATGTAGAGCCTTATTCTCAATCGCTGTTCGCAAAATACCACCCTCACCTAAAAGGTGGGATTGCCCAATATAATCTTCAAGGGCTTGAGGACGTAGCAGTTCGGCTAATGGCTTGGCTAACATGATAAAGAGTTATACTTTTGACAAAAATACAAAAATTATAGATTATTCATTTTTTTACTCACTAATTTTGCTTTTTAATCGTTACTAATTCTAGAAAAATAATATCTTTGTACTACTGTAAATATTTCATTTATTATTATGTTTCGATTTGAATATAATTTTGTACTGTACGCACTTTTGATTATTCCCATTCTCATTGGATTTTACATCTTTTTACAATATAGAAAAAGAAAAAATCTTGCTTCCTTTGGAGAGTTACGACTCATCAAACTTTTAATGTCGGATTTTTCTCCCAAGATGCAACATCTTAAATTTACTTTACTCATGTTGGCTCTGACATTACTCATTTTTGCCATAGCTAATCCGCAGACAGGTAGCAGTTTAGAAAAGGGTAAGCGAAAAGGAGTAGATATTATGTTGTGCGTGGACGTCTCTAATAGCATGTTAGCCGAAGATATGAAACCAAATAGAATGGAGGCGGCTAAAATGGGGATTTCACGTTTTATCGACCAACTGAAAGGGGACAGAATCGGGGTGGTTGTTTTTGCGGGAAACGCCTTTGTACAACTGCCGATTACGAGTGATTATGCGGCTGCAAAAATGTTTGTAAATCATATTAATACCGGCTTAATTAATGAGCAGGGAACGGATATTGCCGCCGCCCTTGACCTTGCTGCCGTCTCGATGCTTCCGGACGACCCCGCCAATCTTGATAAAAACAGATTGAGTTCTCTCACCTCTAAAGTTATTTTACTCATTTCTGACGGTGAAGACCACTTTCAAGAAGCGATTGACGTTACACAAAAAATAAGAGAACTCGGCATTACCGTACATACTATCGGAATAGGCTCACCTCGCGGCGAGCCCATCCCAATAAAAACACGTAAAGGAATCCAAGAATTTAAAAAAGATAAAGAGGGGAATACGGTTATCACAAGATTAAATGAAGCTATGCTTCGAGATATTGCCGCCGCCGGAAATGGCGTGTACGTCCATGCATCCAACACGAATCTGGGCTTCGAAAAGATTAAAGAAAAGATTGACACCATGCATAAAGCGGATTTGGAAGAGGTTACTTTTGCGAAATATGATAGTCAATTTCAGATTCCGCTATTTTTGGCACTTATTCTGCTGTTTATTGAAATGTTACTTTTTACAACCCACTCGAAATTAAAAAATTGGCTACTAGAAAAACATCAAAGTTTTAAAATGAAATCAATTTTACTTATTCTCTTTTTTTTGACAAGCTCCTATTTTGTCCAAGCACAAACGAAAGAAGAATTATCGGCTATTAGGAAAGGAAATCGTGAATTTTTTAAGGCGGAAGAGGCACGTAAAAATGCTATGGAGCTGCAACAAGATAAACGAGAAATTAACCAACAACAAGCCCCTAATAAATTTAAAGAAGCGCTCGAAGAGTACACAAAAGCTGAAATAAATTATCGTAAAGCCATGACCCAAACCCCGGACTATGATAAAGCAAACTATAATTTAGGAACAGCTTTGTATAGACAAGAAAAATATGACGAAGCCTCTTCTTATTTTGCTAAAATTGCAGAAAATGAGAAATCCCCGAAACGTTTGCGTGCAAAATCATATCATAATTTGGGAAATAGTTTGATGAAACAAGAAAAGTATAAAGAGAGTATCGATGCTTATAAGAATGCTCTTAAATTACACCCCTCAGATATGGATACTAAATATAATTTAGAGTATGCAAAGAAAAAATTGATTCAACAGCAACAACAGCAGCAGCAACAACAGAATAAGCAAGACCAAAATAAAGAGAATCAAGATAAGCAACAAAACCAAGACAAGCAGAACCAAAACAAACAAGAAAATCAGGACAAACAGAATCAGGATAAACAACAGAACCAAGATAAACAAGAGCAGAATAAACAAGAAGAGCAACAGAATAAAGAGAAGAGAGAGAGTGATAAACGACAGTTAGATGCGTTACAACAGAATGAACGAAAGACGCAGGCTAAGGTACAAGAAAAAGAGATGCAACGAGGTCAAAAGAGACCACAAGAAAAAGATTGGTAAAATAAATTTACAAACTATGAAAAATATTTTAATAACAGGTGCGTCGGCAGGGTTCGGAAAAGCCATTGCTGAAAAATTGGCGGTAAAAGGCAATCGTTTAATCGTTACGGGACGAACAAAAAGCAAGTTGGATAAAGTTACTCAATATATTAATGAAGAAACGGAAGCTACCGCCATTTCATTGGTTTTTGATATACAAAACTTAGAAGCATGCAAAAAGGCTATTGAATCAATACCTCCCGAATATCAGCCGATAGACGTGCTCATTAACAATGCGGGCTTAGCTTTGGAAACGAAACCGATATATGAAGGTGATATTGTTGATTGGGAGCAGATGATTAATACCAATGTCAAAGGCTTGCTCTATATTACAAGGCTTATCTCTCCGCAAATGGTGGCACGAAAAGAGGGGCATATTATCAACATCGGTTCTATTTCAAGTCATGAGGTTTATCCGGGAGGGAATGTTTATTGTGCGACAAAGCATGCTGTTTGGGCACTTTCTCAAGGAATGCGTTTAGATTTATTACCCCATGGCATTAAAGTTACGCAAGTTTCGCCCGGCGCCGCTGAAACCGAATTTTCCATAGTTCGGTTTAAAGGTAACACCCAACGGGCTTCAGAAGTTTACGAAGGTTTTGAACCGCTCTGTGCCGAAGACGTTGCCGACACGGTAGAGTACGTTCTATCAAGACCTAAGCATGTTTGTATTAACGAAATACATCTTACCGCAACTGCTCAATACGGTGGCATTATTCACAGAAATAAGTAAATTATGGCGAACATTTTCGGGAAAAGGTTTACGTTACAAGATTTCGGCGAATCGCACGGGAAAGCTATCGGCGGAATTATTGACGGTTGCCCGCCGAATGTGGCTATCGATTTCGATTTCATTCAATCGGAACTAAGTCGCCGTGCCCCTTCCAACGCTTCGCACTCTACACAACGAAAAGAATCCGACAAAGTAGAATTTCTGTCCGGAATTTATCAAAATAAAACCATTGGAACACCAATCGGGTTTATAATTCGAAATGAAGATGTAAAAATTGATGCACAACAATCGACGATTATCAAACCCTCCCACGCTTCGTATGTATATAAAGAGAAATATGCTTGTGAAGACAACTATGCCGCGGGACGTGCTTCGGCACGACTGACGGCTTGTCGGGTGGTAGCCGGTGCCATAGCAAAACTCCTTCTTCATCCTCTCCACCTTGAGTTTGAAACTGTTGTATTAGAAACGGGAACACCCACTCAGCCCGGTGATACGGTCGGGGCAAAAGTAGGATGTACGATTCGTAACCTACCCGCCGGCTTAGGAGAACCGTTACATGATAAATTCGATGCACGACTCGCAGCCGCTATGCTATCGCTTAATGCCGCCAAAGGATTTGAAATAGGCACCGGATATGCAGCTTCAAAAATGTCGGGACTAGAATATAATGACCGCCAAGATAAAAATTTTAATTTCTTATCGAATCATGACGGGGGCGTACAAGCCGGAATAACAAACGGAAACGAACTCTATTTCACAGTTGCTTTTAAGCCCATTCCATCTTTGCAAATACCGCAAGAAACTATTGATTTTAAAGGAAATAGCATAATATATAAAGCCAATAACCGTAATGATTATTCTGTTGTCCCAAGAGTGATTCCCGTTATTGAAGCTACCGCCGCCATGGTTATAGCCGATTTTATTTTATTACATCATAATTTATATCAGTACTATGCAAAACAACCCATTGGAAAAAAATGTAAATAAGTGGTTACAAGGAGATTACCCACAAGAAGTGAAGGCTCAAATTTTGCAATTGAAAGAAAAAAATCCTGAAGAATTTGCAGATGCTTTTTATAAAGAGTTAGAGTTCGGAACCGGCGGATTGCGTGGTATTATGGGAATAGGACCTAACCGAATGAATAAATATACAATCGGTGCGGCTACGCAAGCTATTGCAAACTACCTTCATCAACTCTACCCTTCAGAAAGAATAAAAATTGCAATTGCCTACGACTCGCGAAATAACAGTCGTTATTTTTCCGAAATTGCCTCGCAAATCTTGTCTGCCAATAAGATACATTGCTACCTTTTTGAAGATTTGCGTCCCTTGCCCGAGCTTTCGTTTACTGTTCGTCACCTCCAATGTCAAGCCGGAATTATGGTAACCGCCTCCCACAATCCTAAAGAATATAATGGCTACAAGGTCTTTTGGAATGACGGGGCTCAATTAGTTCCACCGCACGACAAAAATATTCTTACAGAAATCCGAAAAATTAAAACCAATAGTAAAATTAATTGGGAAGGAAACAACGAATATATCCAATTAATAGGAGGAAAAATCGATGAAATTTACTTAAACAAGATTAAAAGCCTATCATTAAATCCTGACTCTATTCTAAAACAAGCAAACTTACCGATAATTTACTCCCCTCTTCACGGAACCGGTATTACATTAATACCCAAAGCATTAAAGATGTTCGGTTTTAACAACCTACGGATTGTTCACGAGCAAGCAACCCCAGACGGCAATTTCCCCACTGTTTTATCGCCCAACCCGGAAGAGAAATTGACGATGTCAATGGCGTTGCAACAAGGCGAAGAGCAAGGTTGCTGTTTAGTACTTGCGACAGATCCCGACACCGACCGCATGGGCGTTGCCGTGCGAAATGATGAAAATAAATTAGAGCTTTTAAACGGTAATATGGTGGCTACGTTACTCATCTATTATTTGCTCCAAGAGTGGAAAAACCATAACAAGCTCAATGGCAATCAATTTATTGCTAAAACGATTGTTACTACAGACATAATATTGGAAATTGCAAAAGATTTCAAGGTAGAGTGTGAAAATGTATTAACCGGTTTTAAGTACATTGCAGAAAAGATTAGTGAGAATGAAAACAAAAAGCAATTCATCATTGGTGGGGAAGAGAGTTACGGAATGCTTGTCGGAGATTTTGTTCGTGATAAAGACGCCGTGTCCGCATGTTGCCTTATGGCTGAACTTACCGCCCATTTGAAAAATCAAAATACAACCCCTTTTGAACTTTTGAAAGAGCTATATGTCAAGTACGGCTTTTACAAGGAATCGTTATTTTCCATAACTAAAAAGGGAAAAAGCGGTGCCGAAGCAATACAAAATAAGATGCTGGAATTGAGAAATACTCCTCCCAAATCCATTGCCAATTCAAAAATCACTACTATTCATGACTATTTAACTCAGTGTAGTTATGATGTAAAAAACAACAAAACTCAAAAAATTTCATTGCCAAAATCCAATGTTTTACAATTTATAACGGAAGATAATTCTAAAATTGCGATACGTCCTTCGGGAACGGAGCCGAAAATTAAAATTTACATGGCTGTTAAAGGTGAATTACGGAGTAAAAAAGATTTTGCACTCATTAATCAACAATTAACCCAAAAGATTAAAACAATAGAAGATTTTTTGAGGGATTTAGTAAATACGGAATCATAAATTCATCTTTTATAATCACTATTTCAGAAAATTTCGCATTCTAATTTCTCTAAGTATTTGTCTGAAGAAAAAAAAGGATACCTATTTATTTAGGTATCCCTTTTATTTTAAGCAATAAGAAAACAAATTTCTTATTCAACCGGCATTTCAGCAACATTCGTATCAGCTTCAACGGGAGCTTCTTCAGCTGGTGCGGTTTGTTCGGTTACTTCTTGTACAGGTTCGGTAGTTTCAGTTTCTACTTTTTTTTGACCACATGCTGCGAAAACAAATGCAGCTACTGTAAGAATAGCAAATACTTTTTTCATTTTTCTCTTTTTAATTTAAAAATTGTTTAATAAAATTTGAATGCAAAATTACGCATAATTCAGATAGTTAATCTATTTTTTAGCTGTTGAAAAGTTAAATAATGTTAACAGGGAACAACCGTACACCAATTGAATTTATCTTCAACCTCGCCGAACTGTATGCCTGTCAGGTAGTTATAAAGTTTTTGCGACCAAGGTCCGGGCTCGCCATTTTTGGAAATTTGATAAACTTTTCCGGTCTCTCTATCGTGAATTACCTCAATCGGTGATATAACTGCGGCAGTTCCGCAAGCGCCGGCTTCTTCAAAAGTGGCTAATTCTTCAATCGGAATATTTCTATTTTCCACAACTAAGCCCACATCTTTTGCAAGTTCGCGTAAACTCATATTTGTAATAGACGGAAGTATCGTGTGAGAGTCAGGGGTAATATATTTACCGTTTTTAATACCAAAAAAGTTAGCGGGACCTGCTTCGTCAATATATTGTTTTGTTTTAGCGTCTGCAAAAATCGTAGCGGCATACCCTTCTTTATGAGCTCTAACTCCTGCACGTAAGCTCGCAGCGTAATTTCCTCCCACTTTCACGTGTCCGGTTCCTAACGGAGCAGCACGGTCATAATCTCTTGCCAATTGCATCTTCACGGGCTTAAAACCTTCTTTAAAATAAGGTCCTACGGGCGTAACAAAAATTATAAATAGATACTCATCAGCAGGACTTACCCCTACTTTCGCTCCCGTACCGATAAGTAACGGACGAATATAGAGAGAACCGCCGGTTCCATAAGGAGGAATATAATCCTTGTTTAGAGCTATCACTTTGAAACAAGCATCTCTAAAAATTTCCATCGGAACAGGCTGCATCATAATAGCCTCAGCAGAACGTTCCAACCGTTTGCAATTCTCTTCCCAACGGAATAATCGAACTTGTCCGTCCTTTCCACGATAAGCTTTCATTCCTTCAAAAGCTTCTTGACCATAATGCAAACAAGTTGCCGCCATGTGCATAGGAATATGTTCGGAGGAACTCGTTTCAATTTTCCCCCATTCTCCGTTTCTGTAGTAACAACGAACGTTGTAATCGGTTTTTACATAACCGAAAGATAAGTTTTTCCAATCAATGTTTTTCATAAGTAGAATATTTTAATTTTAATTTAATTTATTGTCAATATCAAAAACTAAATGAGTGCTAAACTTGTAAATTTTTCTATACCTTGTAGCTGTGCTCGTCCATTCAGGGCTTTTAACTCCATGAAAACGAGTACTGTGATAGCTTCAGGGGTGAAATTATTGATGAGATTTATCGCAGCGTTACAAGTTCCACCGGTAGCTAAAATATCATCAAAAAGCAATACTCTTTGATTCGTTTTTATAGCATCGACATGCATTTCAATCGTTGCGACCCCATATTCCAACTGATAAGAAACTTTGTGCGTCTGATACGGGAGTTTCCCCATTTTACGAATAGGCGCAAAAGGAATATTTAAAGCTAACGCCAAGGCGGGACCAAATAAATAACCTCTTGCCTCTAAAGCAACAATCACGTCCGGACGCATTTTTTTTGCCTCTTCAAGTAAAGCATTAAAAATATTTTGAAACTCTTCAGGATCATTTAAAACCGTGGTTATGTCATAAAATTTAATTCCCGGTACCGGAAAATCATTTACGGTTCTTACTTTATTAATATTAATCATAATCTTTACTATTAAATTTTATTATTAAATTGATTTGATTTTAGTCATACAATATGCAAAAATACAAGATTTTTCAATATAAAAAACTCTTTTTTAAAAAGAATAGAGATAAAAAAGTTCCATTTTACGAACACTTGTCGAATGCTTGGCATATCCGAAAATTTTGCAGTAATAACCGACAATAACTTCTAAAATATTTTTTAAAATAGAAAACTTTAAAGCTTTCTTTTAAACAACTTTAAAAAAATGTATTTTTGCAAAAGAAATAGAATAACTTTTGAAATTACGAGAAAAAATTATTATTAATCGAATAAAGTCTAAGAATAATGAATTTTGTTGATGAATTAAGATGGCGTGGAATGATTCACGACATGACCCCCGGCACGGAAGAGCAACTTAACAAAGAGATGACATCAGGCTACGTAGGGATTGACCCTACGGCAGATTCACTGCATATCGGACACTTAGTGAGCGTGATGATTCTAAATCACTTTCAACGTTGCGGACACCGCCCTATTGTTATTTTAGGAGGTGCTACCGGCATGATTGGCGACCCCTCAGGTAAATCTCAAGAACGTAATTTGCTGACAGAAGAAACTTTGCGTCATAATCAACAAGCTATTCAAAAACAACTGAAAAAATTTTTAGATTTTGACTCAACGGAGAAAAATCGCGCCTTACTGCTCAATAACTACGACTGGCTAAGTAAGTTTTCTTTTTTAGACTTTATCCGTGATATCGGAAAACATCTGACCGTGAACTATATGATGGCAAAAGATTCCGTAAAAAAAAGAATTGCAGGCGAAGGGGACGGTATGTCTTTTACGGAATTTTCGTACCAATTGGCTCAAGGTTACGACTTTTTTCATCTACACGAACATTTTCAGTGCAAGCTGCAAATGGGAGGTTCCGACCAATGGGGAAATATTACCACAGGCATCGAACTTATAAGACGAAAAACGGGACAAGAAGCTTTCGCACTGACCTGCCCACTAATAACGAAAGCAGACGGCGGAAAATTTGGTAAAACAGAAAGCGGCAATGTTTGGTTAGACCCCGAAAAAACCTCTCCATACGCTTTTTATCAATTTTGGCTCAACTGCTCCGACGAAGATAGTAAAAAGTATATCCGCATTTTCTCCCTTCTTTCTAAAGCAAAGATTGAAACATTAGAAAAAGAACACGATAACGCTCCGCATTTAAGAATTTTGCAAAAGGAATTAGCTAAAGAGCTTACTATAAGAACGCACTCGTTAGAAGATTACGAAGCCGCAGTAAATGCTTCTGAAATCCTTTTCGGCAAAGGCACGGCTCAACAACTAAGCAAACTGTCGGAAAAAATGTTTTTCTCCGTTTTTGAAGGCGTACCGCAAATAAAAATTGAAAAAACGTTACTCGAAAAACCTATTGCCGTTGAAGATTTTCTTGCGGAAATGACAGAGATATTCCCGTCAAAAAGCGAAGTGCGAAGAATGCTAAAAGATAACGCCATTTCGGTTAACAAATCAAAAATTGATGATACGTATACTTTTTCACACGAATCTTTGATTAATCAAAAATATATTTTAATTCAAAAAGGGAAGAAAAACTACTATATAGTTATAGTAGTGTAATTGAAAAACTTTATCTCTTTTTTACGACTATTTCAGGTGTGGTAATGACATTACTGTGGTTTAAAGCCCTATCCACAATAAAACACTCCAATTTTAACGTATCGTACACAGTAGAAAAATCGTAAGTGTTAATATAAAGTGTAACAGAAAGTTCGCCCTCTATAGATTCCGGAACATCGTCGCTTAAGCGAGGGAAACGTGCATGCCTTGAATCACTCATAGTAGAAAGAAGCACAAACTCGCCATTCTGCTTTTTATAATAATCAACAAAAAAATTGTAATAATAGACCGATGAGGTGTCGAACGGAGGATTAATATCACCTTCATCAAGACCTAAATCACCGTCTCCGTCTTGAAAAGCAATCGTAAGTTTCCCTTGATTATCCGACCCGCTACCATCGTTAATTTTACTAAAACTGACGAACGAAATTGCAGGAATTTCTGAAAAAGGCTCTTTCTTCTTACAAGAAAAAAGAAGAAAAATAGCACATAAAAAAAGGAAATAAATATATTTTTTCATAGTCGTTTTATTCTTAATCAATCAGTTAGAACACGTCCGATAGTCTATTTACCGCCTCTTGAATAGTAGATTTTGGGCAAGCCAAATTCATTCTAAAATGACACTCTCCGCCTGTACCGAAAATAGTTCCATCATTCAACGCTAATTTGGCATTTTTAATTAATTTCTCGCGTAGGTGCTCATGACACATACCGAAATTTTTGAAATTCACCCACAAAACATAAGTTGCTTCGTGTTGATACGTAGTAATTTCAGGGCATTTCGCTGCTAAAAGTTCTTTCGTAAATTGCACGTTCGAGGTTAGATAATCAAGCAACTGTTCTAACCACTCTTCGCCTTGTAAGTATGCCGTTTGCAAAGCAAGTTCGCCAAAAATGTTGCCCACGCATAGAAAATGATGATTATTCATTAAATCCTGATAGCGGCTTCGTAGCTTCTCATTGGAAATCAGAACTTCTGACGTTGTCATGCCCGCTAAATTAAACGTTTTACTTGGCGACATGCAAGTAATCGTATTTTCGGCTATTGCCGATGATAGGGAAGCCACGACCGTATGCCGATATCCTCGCATGATTAAATCGGAATGAATCTCATCGGAAATAAGTAACGTGTTATATTTCAGGCACAATTCCGCCACTTTTTGCAACTCTTCGGGCTGCCAGCAACGCCCCACAGGATTATGCGGATTGCACAAAATCATCATCGCAACACCTGTTTTCAGTTTATTTTCCAAATCAAAGAAATCCATTTTGTACAAATCGCCCTCTAACTTCAGCGGATTTTCAACGATGGTACGATTTTGATTTTTAACAACAGTAAAAAACGGATAGTAAACCGGCGGTTGAACTAAAATTTTGTCGCCACTTTTAGTAAAAGTCTGAATAAGAGTCGCTAAAGCCGTTACAACCGTAGGCGCAAAAGTAATCCAATCTTTCTCTACTTGCCACTGATGCCGTTTTTGCATCCAAGAAATGATTGACTCATAAAACTCTTTCGAGTGATTAAAATAACCAAAAATTGGATGTTCTAAACGCTTTTTTAAAGCATCAACAATACAATCCGGGGTTTTAAAATCCATATCGGCAATCCACATAGGTAGTAAGTCCGAAGCCCCGTAAATCGACATGCAGTCATCATATTTCAATGAACCTGTATTATGTCTTGGGATTATCTCATCAAAATTATATTTCATATTGCAAAATAAATACTTTTTTCCGAAAACTTCAAATTAATTCGCGTAAAAACGTCATTTTTATTTAAAAATTCCGTGTACGCTTCCCCCACCTTTTTTCCCCTTCATCAAAATAATTTGCTCCCCTTTTTCATTCAAATTAACGAAAAAATATTTTGTTTCATATCTACACTATTAATAAAAATATCTTTCATATTTTTAATTAGGGCGTGCCCCCTCGCTACGCTCGGGGTCGGTCTTCGGTTCCAAGTCCG
>ERZ795049.793-NODE-793-length-45461-cov-5.890147_pt1 | contig 45461 bp, 28 predicted proteins | sample MGYA00375133_ERZ795049 | MGnify/ENA primary metagenome ERZ795049 (study PRJEB30178, sample SAMN05720147) | activated sludge metagenome | isolation source: anaerobic digester from wastewater treatment plant | place: Japan | collected 2015-04-20 ... | reverse complement strand
CTGGACGCGCGCAGATCTCACGCCGAGACGCCGAGACGCGGAGGAATTTCCCAAATGGGTCCCGCGCCCTGCCGAAACATGACGGGCTGACGGGGTGTGCCTGGCCATGACGCCCGACGGCCGTTATGTCGCCGTTGCCTGGGATGTCGGCCGGTATTTGAGCATTTTCAGATTGACACCGGAGCCACCCCTCCCCCCGATTCGCTCCGAGATAGGTTGATTCCGCGATCGAGATCGGCTATGCTCTGAGGCGTAACGGCAGGCAGGATGCGGACCGGCGGGCAGCTGCCTCGCGGGGGCTCCCGCTGCCGCGAGTTCTCTTTGACAAGTTGGCGGAATCTGGTCCCTGTGAGGTTGGTATTTTGGGTGGCGTTTGAACCAATACCGATAAATGGGAGCTGAGTATCCGTCGTGGCTCGCACGCCCCCTTGCGGGGATCCGAAAAGCGGCGGATCACGGCGCCCACCTGGTGAGAATCAGGTTCTCACCGACCCGGCAATACGGCCGAACGGGGACCATGATCATCAAAGGCGGAGCCGAATGGGCGGTTCCGCCTTTTTGCATTCCGGTATGGATCTTGTGGCGCTTCGGCCCTGGGATTGAAACAAATTCGCGTGCAGCGCGTCTATCCCAGGCAGGACGCGTCGCGTCCGTTTCACCACAGCACCACCGTTGGCCGAAGGGAGCTTGCCGAAGATGCCGCGCCCCCCCGCGCAGACGCCCGCGCCATTCCGCATCGCACTGGTCTGGCTGACCCTGATCCTGATCTGCCTGCTCGTGGCCGACCCGCGCGGCGTGCGGGCGCGCAACGGCGAGTCGGCTCCGCCCGCGGCGGCCGGCTCGATCGCCATCGCTCCGCCGCCGCCGCCCGACCAACCCGTCGAGGAGGAGCTCGAGGTGGAGATCCCGGCCGATGCCACGCCGCAGGACCTGCTGGAGCGGGCCAATGCGCTTCACGCGGAGGGCTCGTTCCGGTTGGCGCGCGCGTGGTTCGCGGCGCTGCGTGACCGGGCCGACGCGCCGGCGGCGCTGCGCGACGAAGCCGCGCTGATGTACTACGACAGCCTGTGGCGCGAACGGGGCATCGGCGTTGACGTGGCCCGCGACGGCCTGCGCCGGCTGATGAACGACCTGCCCGCGGACTCGCTGTTGCGGGCGCGCGCGGCCGAATCGCTGGCCCGGCTCATCCAGCAGTTCGATGCGTGGCGCGTGGACGCCGAACACCTGGAGCCGTGGCTCGTCGCGATCAAGATTTATGGCGAATCGGCCGACGTGGCGACCGCCCGGCCGCGCTATCTCCAGCTCAACCTGGATCTGGCGGAACACCTCCTGCGCCACCACATCCTGCCGGTGCCGAAGGAACCCCACTTGCAGGCGCTGGGGATCCTGCCGCCGCCGCCGCCCGAAAACGAGCCCTGGCGCAACGACCTGGTCACCTGGGCGGCGCGCAACGTGCTCAAGGTGGCCGATGCGCCCGAGCAGCGCGCCCAGGCGCTCCTGCTGCTCGGCCGGCTGCACCTGGAATCCTGGGTTCCGGATGAGAAGGCGCGGGAGACGTGGCAGGCCGAGGCCGAGGGTTACTTCAAGCAGGTGATCGAGATCGAGCCGCGCACGCCGTGGCATGACGACGCCCTGTGGCTGCTGGCCCAGTGGTACAATCAGCGGGCGCGTTACACCGATGCCGCCGCGACGGCCGACCGGTTTCTGGAACTCTACGAACGGGGCGAGAGCGAATACTACGACGCGGCGGTCGGCCTGCGCGACGAGATCCGCACGCCGCGGATTGACCTGGGCGCGGGCCGCGCCTTCGTCCCGCGCTCTTACATTCACCTGCACATCGCGTATCGCAACGTGAGCGAGGCCGCGGTGCGGATCGAACGCATCGCGCCGGAGCCCTATCTGCAGAGCCGGACGAGCCGGCTCGGGATGGAGGACGATCCGCCGCCGGGCGAGCTCGTCCTGGAACAGGCGCTGACCGGCCTGGTCGACAAGGGGGACCATGCCCCGGGGAGCCACGATGAATTTCTGGCGCCGCTCGCGCCGGGGATCTACCGCGCCTCGATCCGCTCCCCCCAGGTCGATGCGGAGCTGCGGCCGACTTATTTTCTGGTCTCGACCGTCTCGGTTGCGATCAAACAGGCGCAGGAGAGCCTCGTCGCGTTCGTCGCGGATGCCGAGACCGGTCAGCCCGTCGCCGGCGCCGATGTCTGGTTCCGCTGGCGGATCCACACGCCCAATCGCAACGATACACGCTACGTTCAGGAAAAGGGCGTGACGGATGAACAGGGGCTGGCCCGGGCGAAGCGGCCGGCGATCGGCGAGCAGGAATCCTATGGTTCCACGCTGGTGCTGGCGCTCAAGGACGGCCAGCCGGCCGCGGTCGAATCGTGGAGCGGCTATTTTGTCCCGCGTGTGAATCAGCCCTGGGCGCAGCTCTATGCCTACAGCGACCGGCCGGCCTATCGCCCCGGCGAGCCGATCCAGTGGAAGGCGATCCTGCGCTACCGGACCGAGAAGGAATGGCTGCTGCCCGAGCAGCCGACGGCGTGGGTGGTAATCCGCGACGCGCGCCAGCAGGTGGCCTACGAGGGGGAACACAGGTTTTCGGATTATGGGACGCTGGCCGGGACGTTCGCGGTCGATCGCACGGCGGCGCTGGGGATGCTGCAGTTGCAGTTGTTCGACAAGCAGGGAGGCTCGATGCTGGCGGGCGCGGCGCTCTGCCGCGTCGAGGAATACAAGCTGCCCGAGTTCAAAGTAAGCGTGGAACCGCCCGCCGAGCAGGTGCAATTTGGCCGCGAGCTGGCGTTCGCGATCGCGGCGGAGTACTACTTCGGCGGTCCGGTGGCGGGGGGCGCGGTCGAGGTCGTCGTCCATCGCCGGCCGTTCTATCCCTGGTGGCGGCCGCCGATGCCCTATCCCTGGTTGTGGGAGGATGGCGGCTATCGCGCCGGCGGGCCCGTTGCGTCCTCCTTCATGTTCTGGCCGCGCGTTGAACCTGAGGTCGTCGTCCTGACCGAGACGCTCGAACTGGATGAGCAGGGGCGGGCGCGGGTTGTGGTGCCGGCGCTGTCGGACGAGGAGCGCATGGACGCCGAGGAGCGCGAGATCTGGGGCTACAGCTACCGGGTCGAGGCGCGCGTGGTGGACGCCAGCCGGCGCGAGGTGACAGGCGAGGCCGCCGTCAAGGTCGCGCGGACGGCGTTCGCCGCCTACCTGAATCCCCAGCGGTATCTCTATCTGCCGGGCGACACGGCGAAGATCGAGATCAAGACGCTCGATCCGAACGACCAGCCCGTCTCGACCGAGGCGCGCGTCACCATTCATAAACGCGAGTGGAACGCCACGAAGGTCAACGACGACAAGACGACCGGCGGCTATGACGACACGGAACTTTTCACAAGGACGATCCGCACCGGCGCGGACGGGATGCACCTGTTCGAGTTCCAGCCCGAACAGACCGGCGTCTATCTGGTGAAGTTGGACGGCCGCGACCGGTTTGGCGCGGAGGTGACGGCCGAGACAAACCTGTTCGTCGCCGACCGCGACACGACCCAGACCGGCTACCGCTCGGGCGGCGTGGAGATCATCACCGACAAGGAGAGCTACGAGCGGGGCGAAACGGCGCAGGTCCTGCTGATCGTCCGGCGCGCGGGCGCCGTCGTCTGGTTTGCCGTGGAATCCGAGGGGATCCACGAGCAGCGCGTCGAACGGGTCGACGGCACTTCGCGACTGCTCGCGATCCCGATCACGCAGGAACATGAACCGAACATTTATCTGACGGCGCTGGCAATGTTCGATTATTCGGCGTTTCAAACCAGCAAGCGCATTGTCGTGCCCCCCGCGCGCCGGTTCCTGAACGTCGAGATCGACAGCGGCAAGGAGGAACTGCGTCCGGGCGAAACGACGACCGTGCGCGTCAAGACGACGAATCACGCAGGCGAGCCGGTCTCGGCGGAGATCTCGCTCGGCGTCGCCGACCAGGCGGTCTGGGCGATCCAGAATGATCTGGTGGGCGACATCCGCCAGGCGTTCTGGAGCGAGACGCGCGGCCTGGCGGTTCAGACGCAGGCCAGCGCGAGCCAGTATACGATCGAATACTGGCAGCCCAGGCCGGGCAAGCCCGGGGAATTCGAGGCAAAGCGCCGCGAGGATATCCCGGCCGAGGCGCGCGACGCGGCGGCCGGGGGGATCGCGGCTGACAGCGATGTCTACTTCGCTCGCCCCCGCCTGAGCAAGGGCGGCGAGCGGATGGCCCTTGCCGAGGCGATGCCCGCGCCGACGGCGCAGGCGGCGGGCCTGGCCTTCGACGCGCTCGGAATGGAAGCAGGGGGCGAGGGACAGCCGCCGCGCCTGCGCACTGATTTCAGCTCGACCGCGCTCTGGCTGGCGCAGGTCGTCACCGGCGCGGACGGCGCCGCCAGCGCCACGCTGACGATGCCCGACAGCCTGACGACATGGAACGTGACGAGCAAGGCGCTCGACCGCGAGACCCGCGTCGGTGAGCAGCGGACCACCGTCGTCACCAACAAGCCGATCATGATCCGGCCGCAGGCGCCGCGATACTTCGTCGAAGGCGACGAAGCGACCGTTTCGGCGATCATCAACAACAACACCACGGACTCGCAGCAGATCAAGGTGTCGGCGAGTGTCACCGGGCTCACGCTCTCTCAGGTGGTCGATCAGCTTACGCCCGTTGACTACAGGCCGGCCGATCCATCGACCGAGCCGGTTCGCGCCTATCACGCCGAAATCACGGTCGGCATCCCCGCCGGCGGTCAGCGGCGCGTGGACTGGACGGTTACGGCCGATGCGCCCGGCAGCGCGACGATCACGCTGCGGGCGCTTAACCCGATCGATTCCGACGCGGTGGAGAAGTCGTATCCCGTGCTCGAATACGGCATCGAGCAATTCATCGCCGGGGCGACGTCGATCCGCGACGCGGCGACGACGGAGCCGACCGCCGCGGGGGAAACCCTTGAAAAAACGATCACGCTGAACATCCCCGCCGAGCGCAAAGAGGCGAGCGAGGGGCTCACGATCTGGCTCGAGCCGACGCTTGCCCGCGCGATGGTCAACGCGCTGCCGTACCTGGCCGACTATCCCTACGGCTGCGTCGAGCAGACGCTGTCGCGGTTCGTGCCGGCGGTCATCACGCAGCGGGTCGTCGCGCAGCTTGGCCTGAGCCTGCCGAACCTGGAGGAGAAGCTGCCCGACATGATTCAGGTCGGGCTGAAGCGGCTCGACGACGCGCAGCACGACGACGGCGGCTGGGGCTGGTGGCCGCAGAGCGGGAGCGACCTGTATATGACCGCCTACGTGGTGCAGGGGCTGGCCCAGGCGCGCGGGGCGGGCGTCGACGTGAAGCCGGACGTCATCCGGCGCGGCGCCGAGTTCCTGCTCGATCACGTCGTCGAGGCGCGCCAGCCGGACCTGACGGCCTTCGTGCTCTACGCCGTCGCCTCGGCCGACGTGGCGCCGGGCAACGCCCATCTGGCCGAGGCCGCCTACGAGCGGCTGTGGCCGGTGCGCCAGGAACTGAACGCCTACAGCCGGGCGCTGTTCGCGCTGGCCTGCCACCTGAGCGGCCGCGCCGAATGGACCGAAATCCTCGCGCGCAACATGTATAACGACGTGCGCTGGGACAAGGAGAACGGCACGGCAAGCTGGGGCAGCCAGGGCTTCTACTGGCGCTGGAGCGACGGGCCGATCGAGGCGACGGCGTTCAGCCTGCGCGCGCTGCTGGCGATCGACCCGGATCATGAACTGATCGACCCGGCGATGACGTGGCTCGTGCGCAACCGCCGGGGCAACCGCTGGAAGAACACGCGCGACACGGCGTTCGCGATCAGCGCGCTGGCCGAATACATCCTCGCGCGCGGCGAGAACGCGCCCGACTGGACGGCCGAGGTCCGCGTCAACGGCCAGCCGGTCGGGTCGTTCACCGCCACGGGCGAGAACGTCTTTTCATTCGAGGGCCAGATCGTGGTCGATCCGGCGCTGCTGCGCACCGGCGAGAACACGGTGACGATCCGCCGGCGCGGCACGGGCGCGCTCTACGCCTCGGCGTGGCTGACCTATTTCACGCGCGAGAAGCCGATCCCGCCGGCCGCCAACGAAATCGAGGTCGAGCGGCGCTACTTCCGCGTGCGCCAGCAGGAGACCGCCGCCGGCGAATACAAGGAAGTGCGCGAACCGATCGCCGAGGGGGCGACGCTCCGCTCCGGCGACCGGGTCGAAGTCGAGCTTCGCCTCGACGCAAAGAACGTCTATGAATACATCGTGATCGAGGACATGAAGGCCGCCGGCATGGAGCCGGTGGACGTGCAGAGCGGCTGGACGTGGGGCGAGGGCCTCGCGGCTCACCGCGAACTGCGCGACGAGAAGACGGCATTCTTCGTCGATCACATGCCACAGGGCGAGCACACGCTGAAGTACACGCTGCGGGCCGAGACGCCGGGCGTGTTCCAGGCGCTGCCGACGCTGGTGCATGCGATGTACATCCCCGAGATTCGGGCGAACAGCGCCAGCGGGATGGTGCGAATTGAGGACGCGCCGGTGGAACCCGGGAAACCCGGCCGCGGGGCGGCATCGGGGCGGTCGTCCGTTCGGGGAGCCAGGTCGGCGTCGACGATCACCGCGGGCTCTCCGCCGCCGCGCTCCGGCAGGTCTTCCTTCATGGCGCGCGATCTGACCGGTCTTTGGAAGTATATGGAGTGAGCACCTTACGAATTGCTCATGAACCGGGGGTCACAAGCGATTTCGATATCGATACCGATACCGATTTGCTCGGTGGGTTGCGGCTTGGCGGGGATTCACGCTATAACCGAGCGGAAAATGTGACCGCGCAACGGAACGGAGGAGTGACGTGAAGATGATGGAACAACCGGTCTATTCCGCCCAGGCGATGGAAGCCGCCCGCAAGGATGAAGCCTGGGGCAGCCTGCGCTGGCTGGCCAGCGGCCGGATCGGCAACGCGGAGGGCCTGACGCTCGGCCGCGTGCTGATCCGCAAGGGGGCGGAAAACCCCCGCCACTGCCATCCCAATTGCGAGGAACTGCTCTACCTGATGCGCGGGCGGTTGGAGCATACGCTCGGCGATGAGACCTACACCCTGGAAGCCGGCGACACGCTGCGCATCCCCAAAGGGGTCTTCCACAACGCCCGCAGCACCGGCGACGAGGATGCCGACATGATCGTGGCCTACGACAGCGCGGATCGGCAGTTCGTGCTGGAGCAGCCGTAGGCGCGGTTTCCGCCGGCGCCGGTTCCGGCCGGGGGAGCGGGCCTACTCCTCGCTTTTCCGGCGGGCGCCGGTCTCCGCCTTGGCCCGCATCGCCGGCGGCTCGTAGACCTCGTAGCGGCACTGGTCGCGTTCGCAGCAGAGAACCTTCTTGCGGCCGCCCTGGCCGACGAAGAAGTGCTCCCGTTCGCACGCTTCGCAGCGCTCCTTGTAGGGGCGTTCGAAGACGCTGTACTTGCAGTCGGGGTAGCGGTTGCAGGAGTAGAACGTCTTGCCGCGTCCCGAGCGCCGCTCCACCAGTTCCCCCTGGCCGCACTTGGGGCAGGCGATGCCGATCGGGTAGGGCAGCGTCGCCTTGCATTCGGGGTAGCCCGAGCAGGCGAGGAACCGGCCCCGGCGCCCGCTTTTGACCAGCATTTCGCGGCCGCACTCGGGGCATTTGACGTCGGATTTCTCCGCCTCCAGCACCTTGATCTCGCCTTCGGCGGTCTCCTCGATCGGCTTCGTGTTGCGGCAGGCGGGAAACGCCGAACAGGCGAGGAATTTGCCGTTGCGCCCCCAGCGCACGACCATCGGGCTGCCGCACTTGTCGCAGACGTGCTCGGTGGGGACGACCTCCGCCTTGACGTTGCGCATCTGGCTTTGCGCCTGCTCCAGGCGCTGGGAAAACGGCCCGTAGAAATTGCGCAGCAGCTCGACCCAGTCCACCGAGCCGTCCTCGACGCGGTCGAGCTGGTCCTCCATCATCGCCGTGAACTTCACGTCCATGATCTGTGGAAAGCTTTCGGTCAGCAGATCGGTGATCATGAAGCCCAAGTCGGTCGGCCGGAAGGTCCCGTTTTCCTTGGTGACGTATTCCTTGTCCTGGATCACCGAGATGATCGAGGCGTAGGTGGAGGGGCGGCCGATCCCCTGGCGTTCCAGCTCGCGGATCAGCCCGGCTTCGGTGTAGCGCGGCGGCGGCTGGGTGAAATGCTGGAGGCCGCCCAGTTCGCTCAGTTCGAGCGCGTCGCCCGCCTCCACGGCCGGCAGCGTCTCGTCTTCCTCGAGCTGGATCTTCTCCCCGCCGTCCAGGTCGCTCTCGCTCTTGCCCGACTCGTCGGTCGACTCCTGATAGGCGATCAGGAAGCCGTCAAACTTGATCACCGAGCCGGTCGCGATGAACAGGTAGCGGCCGACGGGGATCTCGATGCGCGTCCGTTCCAGCCGGGCGTCGACGATCTGACTCGCCACCGCGCGCTTCCAGATCAGCGTGTAGAGCGCCAGCAGCGGCTTTTCGAGGTAGGGCGCCACGCGTTCGGGCGTCATGCTGATGTCGGTCGGCCGGATCGCTTCGTGCGCTTCCTGCGCCTCCTTGCGCGCCGCGTAGGCGCGCGGCCGCTCCGGCAGGTAATCCGGCCCATACGTCTCGCGGATGTGGCCGCGGATCTGGGTCAGCGCGTCGTCGCTCAGCCGCGTCGAGTCGGTTCGCATGTAGGTGATCAGCGCGACGCTTCCCTGATCGCCGAGCTCGACGCCTTCATAGAGGCGCTGCGCCAGCGACATCGTGCGGGCGGCCGTCATCCGCAGCTTGCGCGAGGCTTCCTGCTGCAGCGTGCTGGTGATGAACGGCGGGAACGGGCGCTTGGCGACCTCCTTCTTGATGACGTCGCCGACCTCGAGTTCCTTGCCGCGCACCTCCGCGACGATGCGGTTGGCCGCTTCCTCGTTGGGCACTTCGGCCTTCTCGCCGTCGATCTTGTCCAGCCGGATCTTGAACGGGGGGGGCAGCTTGGCGCTGACCAGGCCCTCGATCGTCCAGTATTCCTCGCTCTTGAAGGCGCGGATTTCGCGCTCGCGGTCGCAGCAGATCCGCACCGCGACCGACTGCACGCGGCCGGCCGACAGCCCGCGGCGCACCTTCTTCCACAGCAGCGGGCTGAGCTTGTAGCCCACCAGCCGGTCCAGCACGCGCCGGGCCTGCTGGGCGTTGAACAGGTTGACGTTGATCGGCCGGGGGTGCTCGATGGCGCTGCGCACGGCGGTCTTGGTGATCTCGTTGAACGTCGCCCGGTGGATTTCGCTGTTGGCGTCGCGGATGTATTCGGCGATGTGGTGCGCGATCGCCTCGCCCTCGCGGTCGGGGTCGGGCGCCAGATAGACCGCCCGCGCCGCCCGCGCCGACTTCTTCAGGTTGTCCAGTACCGTCTTCTTGCCCTTGATGATCACATACTCGGGCTGGAAGTCATGTTCCGGATCGACCCCCAGTCGGGTCGGGGGCAGGTCGATCACGTGCCCCACCGAGGCCATGACCCGGAAATCGCTTCCCAGGTAGCGCTCGATCGTGCGCGCCTTGGCCGGCGACTCGACGATGATCAGGTTCTTGCCGTTGACCGAGCCGGCGGCGTCGGCCCTGGCGGTCGATTTGCGCGCCGCAACCCGCTTGCTGGCCGTGCGCGCCTTGCTTGCCTTGGCCTCGTCATCGCCGACGGCTTTGTCGCGATTCGACCGGGGGGCGGGTTTTTCAACTGGGGTGGACTTTTTGGCCATGAGTGAATCTTTCGGATGCGCGGATCAATCGCTGCCCGGGCGGGCCGGAGCGGTCCGCTGCGCGGCGGGATCATCGGACGGTTGTGTTTCCCCACCGCCTCGGATCGGCTCGTTCGCGACCGGGCGTGCTCACCCTATCAATGGCCTTGCGCGGCGCCGGGTGTCAAGGCCAATCCGACAAGATTCGTCCGGCATCCTTCGCCAAAAGGGCATAAGGGACACAAAAGACATAAAGGACAAAGGAGCGGGGAGGCTGCTCGCAACGGGCGTTCGCCCGTGCGCGAAATTCGGCTCTTCCTCGTCGGTCTCGCCTCCCCCTCTTCCCTCATCCGGCCGCGGGCGAGCCTTGCAGGATCCGGTCGTAGATCGCCTCGTAGGCGCGCACGGCGCGGCCCCAGTCATACACCTCCAGCTTGCGGCGTCCGGCCTGGGTCAGCCGCCGGGCCAGCTCGGCGTCGGACAGCAGCGTTTCGATCGCATCGGCGAGCGCCTGGGGCGCGCGGGTGGGGACGAGCAGCGCCTCCTCGCCGTCGCGCAGCATCTCGCCGATGCAGTCCAGGTTGGTCGCGACCACGGGCAGCCCCGCCGCCAGGTATTCCATCACGACCTGGCCGAAGCCCTCCATCTCGCTGGCCAGCACGCCCAGCTGCGCCGCCTTGAGCAGCCCCGGCACATCGGGGCGCGACCCGGCCAGGATCACGGTCCCCTCCAGCTTGTGGTGGCGGATCAGGCGCTGGTAGGCTTCGGCCAGGTCCGGCGCCCCGCCACCGATTGCCGCGAAAACGGGCATCGGCCGGTCGGGGTGGCGCTCGCCCCAGCGTCCGGCCACGATCGCGGCGGCCTCGATGAAATCCTCGATGCGCTTGGTCGGCAGGTAGCGCGCCACGTGGACGACCAGCGGCCGGTCGGGCGCGACCCGCCATTCGGCGCGCGGATCCACGGGCGCGGCCGTCTCGAACGTCTCCCGGTCAATTCCGTTGGGGATGACTTCCACCCCGCCGTCGGCCAGGCCCACGCGCGCCGCGGTCATCCGGGCGACGGCCCGCGAGACGGCGATCACCGCGTCGGCCCGCCGGGTCAGCAGAAACTCCCAGCGCCGCAAGCCGAGATTGAGCTCATCCCAGTGGCGCGCGTAGTCGTTGTGGTGCTGGATCACGATATGCCGGATGCCGGCCAGCCGCGCGGCCGTCCCCACCGGGATCACCATCGGCGCCATGTGGATGTGGATCAGGTCGGGGCGCAGCCGGCGCAGCACACGCGCCAGGCGCAGGATCTGGTAGGGGTCCCAGGGGGGGAGGGTCTTCTGGCAGGTGAGCGCGACGCCCAGCTCGCGGACGGCGTCGGCCCAGTGCCCCGGCTTCTTCGTGCAGAGGACGCCGTACTCGAAGCGGGCGTGATCGGCGCGCGCCAGCGTGGCGAGGATGCCGCGCTGCACGCCGCCGATCGACATCCGGCTGACCGCGCGCAGGATGCGCGGGCGCCGAGCCGCAGCCGGGCCGGCCGGCGGCGGTTGAGCTGGCGGATGACCGGATTCGTCGCGGTTCACGCTGGCCAAGGTAGCACAGGGGTCGGAAAAGGCAATGGGGCGAGTCGCCAGACGATTCAGGCGAGGGGCAGGGTGACCTTCTGGCTGGACATACCGGACCGTCGGTACTCTATTTGAAGAAGATCGTTTCCGATATTCTCTGGTTTGAGCCGCTGGGGATGAATACCTGGGGGCGCCCGTCAGCGGGACGGCGCGAGCATCCCCTGCCATCCTGACCAGGGGTTTGGTTCGTCGCGGCGATTTCCCGAAATGACTTGGCCCGCCTTGGGCTGTATGGCAGAATACTCTCGATTCAGGACTTACCCCACGCCGGGCCGGAACGGGCCGCCCCCGCCCGCCGCATTGCTCCGGGTCGGCGGGCCGTCGCGCCTCGCGGTCCTGACACCGGTCCACCCCAGGCAGCATCATGCCGCTTCGCGACCGCCCCATCGAGCAGAAGATCTTCCTGCTGGTCCTGCCGGCCTGCCTGATCCCGGCAGCGGCGCTGCTCATCCTGATGATGCTCGGCTCGCGCGCGAGCCTGGAGCAAATCCTGGGCGATCAGTTGCGCCAGCGGGCGGCCTCGCTCTCCGAACAGTTCGACCAGAACCTGATGGCGCTGTCGGAACGGGTGCGACGGGCGATCGCGGAGGACGAGCTCGCTCCGGGCCGCGTCCCGGCGGACCTGACGGCGATGGTCGAGGCCGTCGTGCGGGTCAACCGCGAGGGGGCGCCGGTCCTGCTGACCCCCCCGGTGGCGGGTTCGCCGATCCCCGATCAGCTTGATCGGGCCGACAATGTCTTTCGCCTGCTCCACCGGTATCGCGCGCGGATGCTGCCGACGGGCTCCTTCTTCGACCTGCAACTGGGCGAGCCGGGCGGGATCCAGCCGCACACCTACGGTCTGCTGGTCCACCCGACGGCCGACGGCGGCTTTCTGGTCTTCCTGATCAACGCCCGGCGGCTGACGGAGGAATTGGGGCGCCGGCTGCTGGGTTTGCCCGAGAACCTGATCGTCCTGTCCGACCGCGGGCTGCTGGTTTATTCCACGATGCCGGTCAGCGCGGACCTGATCGACCGGCTCCAGCGGCGGCTGCTGCGCGAGCAGGCCGAGACGGGGGCGCTCGACCCCTTCATCGTCGAGGACGGAGGCGGCATCTCGCTGATCGCCTCGAGCCCGAGCAAGCGGCTCGACCAGTGGCGGATGCAGGACGGTTTCGGGGCGGGGTGGAATTTTCTGCTTGAGTACGACATGGCGCCGTTCCTGGGTCCGCTGGACGCGCTGCTCTGGTTGTCGATCGTCGTCAGCCTGGTGCTGGTGCTGCTGGCGCTGGGGGCCGCGGCGCTGGCCTCGCGCCGGCTGGTCATCCCGATCAAGCACCTGCGCCGCCAGGCCGAACGGCTGGCGCAGGGCGATCTGGACGTGCGCGTTTCGTCGAGCGGCCGCGACGAGATCGGCGATCTGGCCGCCGCGTTCAACGCCATGGCCGCCCGCCTGCGCGGCACCTACCGCACGCTGGAGGAGCGGGCCGAGGAGAGCCGCCGCCACGCCGAACACATCCACGTCGCCAACGAAATGACCCACGCGATCATCCAGGCCTACAGCCTGGACAGTCTGTTTGAGATCCTGGTGCGCGAGCTGGGCCGGGTGGTCCCGTTCGACGCGCTGTGGCTGACGATGAACGACCGCGACGGCGGGGATTTGAATGTGATTCACATCTGGCCGCCCGGCCTGATCGCCCATTTCCCACGCGGCGTGATCCCGCTCAACCGGTCGCTGCATGGCCGGGCGGTGCGCGAGCGCGAGACGCTGCATGCGGAGATCGGGCCGGCGCAGCGCGGGGAGTTTCATGAATCGCGCGCGCTGGCCGACGAAGGATTCCAGTCGTTCCTGATCGCGCCGCTGCCGGCGCGCAATAGGGTAATCGGCACGCTGTCGATCGCCTCGACCGGGCCGGACGCGTTCGACGCGGAACTGGCCGGCATCGTGACGTCGCTGGCGGGGGTGATCGCCATCGCGATCGAGCAGGGGGCGCTGTTCAAGCGCATCTCGCAGTTCGCCACCGAGCTGGAGCGGCGGGTCGACGACCGCACGCGCGAGCTGGAGACGGCGACACACAAGCTGATCATGGCCGAGAAGTATTTCGCCACGGGGCGGCTCGCCGGCAATCTGGCGCACGAGATCAACAACCCGCTGGGGATCATCAAGAATTACCTGCAGCTCGTGCGCAACAATCTGCGCGCGGCCGAGGGGGGACGGCGGCGCACCGACCCCAATCTGCAGTCGATCGAGGCGATCAATGAGGAGGTCGACCGCATCGCCCGGCTGGTCGGCCGGATGCTGGACCTGCACCGCCCCGCCGAGGACAAGGTCGAACCGGTCGACCTGAATGAATTGATCGCCGAAATCCTGACGCTGATGGAACCCAATCTGGAACGCAGCCGGATCGAGGTCGTGCGGGAACTGGCGCATGAATTGCCGCGGCCGATCGCCTCGCGCGACCTGTTGCGCCAGGTCCTGATCAATCTGATCCGCAATGCCCAGGACGCGATGGAAGAGGGGGGGCGGCTGCTGCTGCGAACCTCGGCGATCAGCCTGTGGGAAGAAGGGGAGGAGCGGCTGTTCGTCCGCGTCCGCGTCAGCGACTCGGGGACGGGCATCGCCCCCGAACACCTCAATCGGATTTTCGATCCGTTCTTCACGACCAAGTCGCCCGACAAGGGGACCGGGCTGGGGCTGTGCGTCTCGTACAGCATCGTGCGCATGTATGGCGGCAACGTGGATGTGGAGAGCGAGCCGGGCCGCGGCGCCACGTTCATCGTCACCCTGCCGGTCAACGCGCCGGCGACCGCCGACGAAGGTCCCCCGCGCGAGGCGCTGATCCACGAAATCCACCCGCCGGCGGACTGAACGGCAAAGTCCCGCGCACACGGGCGGCGACATGGCCCGGCGGTTGCGAGGGTATGCGTACCTGCGCACGCCTGGTCCCGCGCGCGGGCGGCGCCAGGGGACGAAGGTTGCGCGCCGCCGGATGAAGCCGGATAATCATGGGACTGGACCTGACCGGCCAAAGCGAGCCTGGCGGCTGCGCGCAGTGGGCGGCGGTGCATGCGGAATCGGCCGGGCCTGGTTGACCGGCCGCGCGCGAGCCTGGCGGCCCCCACGGGAGGAGCGAGCGATGGGCTATCAGTCGATGCTGGACAATTTCTTCTCCTCGCAGCGCCCGCTGTTCTCGCTGAGCCAGCGGGTCTGGAATCCGCCGACCGATATCTATGAAACCGAGGAGGCGGCCATCATCCGGATGGAAGTGGCCGGGCTGGATGAGAATCAGCTCAACATCATTACCCAGGGGGAACTGCTGATCGTCCGCGGGCGGCGCGACCGCCAGCTCCCCCACCGCAAGATCAACTACCACCTGATGGAAGTGCACTACGGCGGCTTCGAGCGGCTGTTTGCCTTTTCGTTTCCGCTCGATGAGAAAAAGATCAAGGCGACGTACGAGCGCGGGTTTCTGACGATTGAAGTGCCGCGACAAGCCCCGCAGGTGACCGAAGTGTCGGTCCGGATCATCGAGGAGGCGGGACCGCGCTGAAGGCCGGGCCCGCTCCGCCCCCAAACAACGCGCAGGTAGTCGATAATGAGTGAGAAAACCGATTTGAGCGACGTGGCCCAGGCGATCCGGGAGAGCCAGCACGAGATTCCGGAGGAAGTCCCGCTGCTCGTCAACACGCAGTTCGTCCTGTTTCCGTTCATGATCGCCCCGCTGCTGATCACCGAGGAGCGGGACATGCGGAAGATCGACGACGTGGTGCAGGGGACGCGGATGATCGGGATCTTCGCGCCGCGGACGGCCGACGGCGCCGCGGCCGACGGGGACGACGGCGGACCGCGGGAGGAGAGCGCGCCGGCCGAGACCGATGAGCTGGCCGCGATCAACGACATCGGCACCGTCGCGATGGTCCTGCGGATGCTGCGGATCCCCGACGGGACGCTGCGGCTGCTGGTGCACGGCGTGCAGCGCGTGCGCGTCGTCGAGAAACTGGCCGACGGCCCGTATCCGCGGGTAAAGATCGAGCCGGTGAGCGAAGTGACCGTCGACGACAACGAAACGCAGGCGCTGAAGAACCTCGTCCGCGAACACCTGACCAAGATCGTCGAGGCGAGCCATTCGCTGCCGGGCGACCTGATCACGGCGGCGAACAACGTGGAGGATCCGGGCCGGCTGGCCGACATGATCGCCTCCAATCTGAACCTCAAGCTGCACGAACAGCAGGAGATCCTCGAGATTCTGGATACCAAGCTGCGGCTGCTGCGGGTGCAGCGGATCATGAACCGCGAGCTGGAGATCGCGCGGATCGGCTCGAAGATCCAGACCGAGGTCAAGACCAACATCGACCGGATGCAGCGCGACTACTTTCTGCGCGAGCAGCTCAAGGCGATCCGCCGCGAGCTGGGCGAGGGCGAGGACGGCGGCAATGAACTGGACGAAGTGGAGCAGGCGATCGAGGCCGCCGGGATGCCGGAATATGCACTCAAGACGGCCACCAAGGAGCTCGGCCGGCTGCGCTCGATGTCGCCCGCCAGCGCCGAATACACCGTCAGCCGGACCTATGTGGACTGGCTGGTGAGCCTGCCGTGGAACAAACGGACCGAGGACAACATCGACCTGGAGCACGCGCGCCAGATCCTGGACGAGGACCACTACGATCTGGAGAAGGTCAAGGATCGGATCCTGGAATATCTGGCGGTGATCAAGCTGCGCAAGGCGATCCGCGGGCCGATCCTGTGCCTGGTGGGGCCGCCGGGCGTGGGGAAGACGTCGCTGGGGCGCTCGGTGGCGCGCGCGATGGGGCGCCGCTTCGTGCGCATCAGTCTGGGGGGCGTGCGCGACGAGGCCGAGATTCGCGGGCACCGGCGCACGTACATCGGCTCGATGCCGGGGCGGATCATCAAGTCGCTGAAGGAAGCCGATTCGAACAACCCGGTGTTCATGCTGGATGAGATCGACAAGCTGGGGATGGACTTTCGCGGCGACCCCGCCTCGGCGCTGCTCGAAGTGCTCGATCCGGAGCAGAATTCCACGTTCAGCGACCATTACCTGGACATGCCGTTCGACCTGTCCAACGTGATGTTCATCACGACGGCCAACACGCTCGATTCGATCCCGGGGCCGCTGCTCGATCGCATGGAGGTGCTGCGGCTGTCGGGCTACACGCTGCGCGAGAAGGTCAAGATCGCCCGGCGCTACCTGATCCCGCGCGCGCTGGAAAATTCGGGGCTCTCCGACCGGCATGTGACGTTCCACGATGACGCGCTGGAACAGATCATCGAGAACTACACGCGCGAGGCGGGGCTGCGCAACCTGGAGCGGGAGATCACCAACATCTGCCGCAAGGCGGCGCGCGCGATCGCCGAAAAGAAGCGGCGCAAGGTGCGGGTCGACGCGCGGCACGTCGTCGACGCCCTCGGACCGGCGCGATTTGAGCGCGACCTGCTGGACAACCGGACGCGCGAGCCGGGCGTGGTCGTCGGCCTGGCCTGGACGCCGACCGGCGGCGACATCCTGTTCCTGGAGGCGACGGCCACGCGCGGCAGCGGCAAACTGACGTTGACCGGCAAGCTCGGCGATGTGATGCAGGAATCGGTCAAGGCGGCGCGGACCTACCTGCACGCCCACGCCGATCAGTTCGGTCTGAAGGAAGAGCAGTTCAGCGAACAGGATCTGCATGTGCACGTGCCGGCGGGGGCGATCCCGAAGGATGGACCGTCGGCGGGCGTGGCGATGATGACGGCGCTGGCGTCGCTGCTGCGCGGCCAGCCGGTGGCCGAGCGGCTGGCGATGACGGGCGAGATCACGCTGAAGGGGGCGGTGCTCCCCGTCGGCGGCATCAAGGAGAAGGTGCTGGCGGCGCACCGCAGCGGGGTTCAGACGCTGATCCTGCCCCAGCGCAATGAAAAGGACCTGGTGGACGTGCCGGCCGAGGTGCGCCAGGCGCTGACGATCCACTTTGTCAGCACGGCGCAGGAGGTGCTGGACGTGGCGCTGCCGGGCGCCGAGGGGATGCATCGCTCGCGCGCCAGCCGGGCGCGGAAACCGGCGCAGCCGCGGCCGAAAAACTCGCGCGGCGTCGCGCGCCGCAACGGCAACGGCGACCGGCCCGGCCCGGCGCCGGCCCACGCGCGGCGCAACGATCGCGGAGGCCGCGAATGACATCGCCGGCGGGTCTCGAGGATCGCCCCGGCAGCGCGCTCCCCGTGACGGAGCTGCCGCGCGACCGGCGGCCCGACCTGCCGCTGTTGCGCGTCGAGGGGCTGAGCAAGCTGTTTCCCGTCCGCGCGCGCGGCCGCTTCTGGCGTCGCGCGCCCGTGGAATACCTCAAGGCCGTCGACAACGTCAGCTTCCATCTGCACCGGGGAGAAACCCTGGGGCTGGTGGGCGAAAGCGGCTGCGGCAAGACCACCACCGGCCGGCTGATCCTGCGGCTGATCGAACCGACCGCCGGCAAGGTCTTCCTGGACAATTCGCCCGACCTGCTGCAGACGCCGCTCAGCCGCTGGCTGCCCTACCGGCGGCGGATGCAGATGATCTTTCAGGATCCCTATAGTTCGCTCAATCCGCGGATGACCATCGGCGCGACGATCGGCGAGGCGCTGACGATCCATGGCCTGGCGGCCGGGCGCCGGCGCGCGCGCGTGGCCGAGCTGCTCGAGGCCTGCGGGCTGCCGGCCGACGCCGCCCGGCGTTACCCCCACGAGCTGAGCGGCGGCCAGCGCCAGCGGGTCGGCATCGCCCGCGCGCTGGCGGTCGAGCCCGAGCTGATCATTGCCGACGAGCCGGTCTCGGCGCTCGACGTCTCAATCCAGGCCCAGATCATCAACCTGCTGGAGGAACTGCGCACCCGGCTGGGGCTGGCCTACCTGTTCATCGCGCACGACCTGAGTGTCGTCGGCCACATGAGCCATCGCGTGGCGGTGATGTATCTGGGGCGGATGGTGGAACTGGGGCCGAAGGACGCGATTTTCGGCGAGCCGCTGCATCCCTACACGCAGGCGCTGCTGCAGGCGGTGCCGAAGATGGACCCGAAAACACGGCGGCAACGGCTGGTGCTCGAGGGGGACGTGCCGAGCCCGATCAATCCGCCCAGCGGCTGCCCGTTTCATCCGCGCTGCCCCCGCGCGATGGAGCACTGCGCCAAGGTGGTTCCCAAGCTGAAGGAGCATCGGCCGGGGCACTTCGCGGCGTGCCTGCTCTACGATTGAGAGCCGGCCGCGCGGCGCGGCGGGCCGTATCGCGAATCAGTCGCCGACGAACTCCACCTTCACTTCCGGCGTAAGGCCGCGGGCGGCCGCCTCGCGCAGGAACCGCTCGATCGCCGGCCGCGCCCGTCCTCCCGTATCCTGCGTCCATTCATTGACATACATGCCGATGAACTGGTCGGCCAGCGTGACATCGAGACCGCGGCCCCACTGCAGGGCATATTCGACCGCCGCCTGGCGGTGTTCCATGCTGTAGGCGATCGAGCGGCGCAGCACGCGGTCGATCCGGCCGCACAGGTCGGGGCCGAGATCGCGGCGGACGCCGTTGACGCCCAGCGGCAGCGGCAGGCCCTCGTGCGTCTGTTGCCACCAGCGGCCCAGGTCGACGATGCAGTGAAAGCCGTCGCGTTCCCAGGTGAGCTGGCCCTCGTGGATGATCAGGCCGGCATCGACCGTGCCCGCCCGGACCGCGTCGAAAATGCGGTCGAACGGCACGATGCGGTGCCGGACGTCGCCGAGATAGAGCCGCAGCGCCAGGTAGGCGCTCGTATGTTCGCCCGGGATCGCGATCAGCTTCTGCTTGAGCGCCTCGGGCGTGAACGGCTCGTTGGCGATCACCATCGGGCCGTAGCCGTCGCCCATGCTGGCGCCGGTATTGAGTAGCAGGTATTTGTCGGCCAGATGCGAATAGGCGTGGACCGAGAGGGCGGTCACCTCCAGTTCGCCGCGGAAGGCGCGCTGGTTGAGGGTTTCGATATCCTCGAGCCGATGCTCGAAACGCAGGCCCTCGGTATCGATCTGCTCGCGGGCGAGGCCGTAGAACATGAAGGCATCGTCGGGATCGGGGCTGTGGCCCAGGCGAATCAGATCGGTGGGGGGGGCGGTCATGGCGATCTCCTCTGTCGTCGCTCGCGGCCGAAACCGCGACGGAAGCTTACCAGTGTAGCATCGCGGCGGCGCGATGGAAGTCTTAGATGGCCTCTTCGGAAGGCCGGTTCGCGCCACCCGGCATTGGGCGGCGTTTGGCCCGAACAGGGAGCGGAGTCGAGGCAGCTCTTGTGGAGTGCGGTAGCAGAGCGTCGCAGCGCAACGCGTCGACACCGCATTGGATTCGATGACCCGGGCCGATGCTGACCAATCCAAAGCGGGTCGCCAGGCGCTGCGCGCTTTCTGCCGCTCGCATGACGTGCTGGCATTGTCACCGGCTCAATTCTAATCTGTGGACCATCCTTCACGTTCGGGTTTTCGGGAGCCGGGGACGAAGGATGAGAGCCGCCTTTGGGAGCGGTCACGAGGACGAAGACGAAGACGAGAGACGGAATCTGGAGGAGGGAGGCGACGGTGGGTCGCCGTGGCACGAACAGCGTCCAACTAATTGGCTGGACATGAGCTTTCCAAACCGCTTTATCTGAAAGTGGGAGTGCCGCGCTGAAACTGGAAAGCGCAGGTGCTGAGCATCCCGGCCGAGCTGAACGAACCGGCCGGCCGGATGGATGATGCGCCCGATGCCGGCCGGCCCGATCCGTCCCTCCCGGCCATCGACCCGCTTCCCATCGAGGAGAGCGGCGAGCTGGAGGTTTACCAGGAAGAGGCGGAGAACGTGATCGTCATCGACAGCAGGTAAACCGGATGGACGATCTGTCGATCCCGATCCCGATAGGGAGAGATACCGGGAGGTGGCGCGCCGAGCCGCCGGTGCGCCATAATCACAGCGCGTTGTCCGCGCTGAACTGCCCTCAGGCCAAGGACCGGACTCATGCCCCTCCCCCGTTTCCAGCCGCGCCGCCCGCTGGGCCGCACCGGGTTCATCGCCACGGCGCTCGGCATCGGCGATCTGGCCGATCGCGCCGTGCCGCTCGATGAGTGCGTCGCCACCGTGCATCGCGCCATGGATGCCGGGCTGAACGTGATTGACACCGCCCCCGGCTACGAGGACGGCTACAGCGAGCAGATCGTCGGCGAGGCGCTGCGGCGCCGCCCCGACGCGCGCCGGTCGATGTTCGTCATCGACAAGATCGACCACCCGCGCGAACCCATCGGGCCCCAGGTGGCGGCCAGCCTCGGCCGGCTCGGGCTCGACTACGTCGACCTGTTCGTTTTCCACGGCGTCTCGGAGATGGCGACGTGGCAGGCGATCGCCGCGCCCGGCGGCGGCATGGACCAGCTTGCGCACGCGGTCCGGGCGGGTCGCGTCTGCTGGCGCGGGATTTCCAGCCACCACCCCGACGTCCTCCGCGCCGCGATCGAATCGGAGCTGTGCGATGTGGTCCTGTTCCCGATCGGCCCGGCCTGCGACCCGCGCTATGACGACGAAATTCTCCCGCTCGCCCGCGCGCGCAATGTCGGCGCCGTCTGCTTCAAAACCTTCGGCGCCGGCAAGCTGCTGTGCGATACCGAGGGCTACGGCCGGCCGCTTCGGCAACGCCCGCGCGGCAAAATCAGTTCCGGCGGAAGCGGCGAGGCGGCCGCGGGCGACGTCCTGCCGCGCCTGAGCGTCGCCGAGTGCCTGCATTACACGTTGACCCGCGACCCCGATGTCGCGCTGCTGGGCCTGAGCTTCCCCAACGAGCAGGATGCCGCGTTCGCCGCCGCCGCGGCATTCCAGCCGCTCGCGCCGGAGCGGATGGGCGAGCTGCGCGCGCGCGCCGCCGAAGCCCTCCAGGGCAAGGGCCCCTGCTGGTGGAACCCCGGCGGCGACTGAACCGACCGAGACCGCCGCGCCGTCGCCCGTTGCCCCTCGCGGGGGTTTCCGGTAAACTCGTCGGGTGAGCCCCAAGTCCGTTACCACCACATCCCATGCCCAGGCGACGCCCAGCCGGCGCGAGCTGCTGGCGGCCGAACACGGCCCGCCGGCGCGGGCGCACGGTCCGGCCGCCGCCGGGCGGCTCCTGCGCGTCGGCCTCGTCTACCCGAACGCCTACGCGATCGGCATGGCGAGCCTCGGCTTCCAGATCGCCTATCAGGTGCTGGAGGGGATCGCCGGCGTCGCGCCCGAGCGTTTTTTTCTCGACACCGCCGCGCAGGGCTCGATCGAAACGGGCACGCCGCTGGGCGACTTCGACGTGATCGCCTTCTCCGCCGCCTACGAGATGGACGGCCCGCACGTGCTCGACCTGCTGGAGCTGGCCGGCCTGCCGCTCGAGGCGCGCCATCGCCGTCCCGAAGCGGGCTGGCCGCTCGTGCTGCACGGGGGAGTCCTCGTGTCGGTCAACCGCCTGCCGCTCTACCCCTTCATTGACGTCTTTGCCCATGGCGAGGCCGAAGGGATTCTGCCCCCGGTGATGGAACGGCTGCGCCGGCCGGGCGTGGATGCCGGGAGCCGGCTGGCGGCGCTGGCGGGTCTCCCGGGCATCGAACTGACCGCCGGCGCCCGGGCCGCGGCCGGCCTGCCGCTGACCGCGGGGGAGGAGCCGCTCGTCGATCTGCTGGACCGGCCGCTGGCGGAACTGGCGTCGCTCGCCTTGCCGGCGCCGGCTGCCCCGCCGCGCGCCGTCGCCGCCTTGCTGGCCGATGCGCCGTTCACCTCGCGGATCCTGACGCCGCACAACGAATTCTCCAACATGGCGCTGGTCGATCTGGCGCGCGGCTGCCCGCATCACTGCACGTTCTGCTGGATCGGCCACAACGCGCCGGCCTATCGCACGCGCTCGCTGACGGAGATCCTGGCCGGGATCGAACGGCTGCAACCCCACACCGACCGGTTCGGCCTGGTCGCCTCGGCGGTCGGCGCGCACCCCGACATCGACCCGCTGTGCGAGGAGCTGATGGCGCGCGGCCTGCGCGTTTCCTACTCCTCGCTGCGCGTGGAGGAAGTCTCCGACACAATGCTGCGGGCGCTGGCGGCCGGCGGGCAGAGGACCGTCACGATCGCGCCGGAGGCCGGCAGCCGCCGCGTCCGCCGTCTGCTGGGCAAACGCATCACCGATGAACAGATCTTCGCGGTGACGGAGAAGATCTTCGGCCTGGGCGCCGAAAACCTGAAGCTCTACTTCATGACCGGGATCCCGTCGGAAACTGACGAGGAGGCGCTGGCGATCGCCGCGTTCACCGAGAAGATCCGCGCGATCCAGCTGCGCTGGGCGCGGCCCCGCGGCCGGATGGGAACGATCCAGATCAACCTGGGCGTGTTCGTGCCGAAACCGGGGATTCCGCTCAATCACATCGAGCCGGTGCCGCTGGCGCGGATCAAGTCGCGCCTGCGCAAGGTGGTCCAGGCGCTGGCGCGCATCCCAAACACGCACACGGCGGTCTCCAGTCCCGATCTGGCGCGCGCCCAGGGCGTCCTTTCGATGGGCGGCGTCGAGGCGGCGCGCTATGCGCTGCTCGTGCGCGAACAGGGCTACGACTGGCGCGCGGCGAACCGGGTCTGGCGCGCCGTGCAACCGGCCGACTTCGCCTGGAAGGGGACCGGGGCGCCGCGCGTTGCGACCGCCGCCCTGCATGCGCATTCCTCATTGCCCTCCGTGCGCGTGGAGGGATGATATCCGTCGGATCGGTCGGATCCGACGGACTTCGAGAGGACGAGGGACGACTCTTAGGGATGAACACTCCGCGGGCGATTCTCGGCATCGAAACCTCGTGTGACGAAACGGCCGTCGCGCTCGTCACGCGCGAGGGGCGCGTGCTCACCTCGCTCGTTGCCTCGCAGGTCGATCTGCATGCGGCCTTCGGCGGCGTCGTTCCCGAAGTGGCGGCGCGCGTCCACATCCAGGCCTGTCTGCCGCTCGTGGAACGCGCGCTGAGCGAGACCGCCACGACCTGGCGAAATATCGAGGCGGTCGCCGTGACCTACGGCCCCGGCCTGATCGGCTGTCTGCTCGTCGGCATTGAGACCGCCAAGACGCTGGCCTGGGTGCGCGGGCGGCCGCTCGTGGCGGTCAATCACCTGGCGGGGCATCTGCACGCGCTGCAACTGGCGCCCGCCGTCGGCCACCATCTGCTGATCGAAGGGGGGCGTGAATTCTCGGTGCTGCCGGTGGCGCTCGGTCCGCCGGCCGGCGCGCCGGCCTCCGCCCCGCCGCCCGACCGCATCGCCCGGCCGGCCTATCCGCACGTCGGCCTGATCGTTTCGGGCGGGCACACGTCGCTGGTCTGGGTCGGCTCGCCCGCGCGCGCCGAAACCATCGCCCAGACGCGCGATGACGCCGTCGGCGAGGCGTACGACAAGGTCGCGCGCGTGGCCGGTCTGGGCTATCCCGGCGGCCCGGCGATCGACCGGCTGGCGGCGACCGGCGCGCCCGACGGCATCCATCTGGCGCCGCCGATGATGCGCCGCGACAAACCGGACTTCTCCTTCAGTGGCCTGAAGACGGCCGCCGGACGCGAGCTGGAACGGCTGCGCGCCGAGCACGGTGGCGAGTTGCCCGCGGGGACGCTGGCCAATTTCTGCGCCGCGTTTCAGGCCGCCGCCGTCGAGGCCCTGCTGGGCAAGGCGCTCGATGCCGTCGCCGCGCGCCGGGCCGCCGATCTGGTCATCACCGGCGGGGTCGCCTGCAATCGCGGGCTGCGGCGGCGCGCCGCCGAGCTCTCCGCCCACCGGCCCGGTCTGCGCATCTGGTTTCCCCATCCCCTGCTGTGCACCGACAACGCCGCGATGATCGCCGGCCTGGCGTGGCATCTGGAACCGCTCGCGCCGCGCGCGGCGCTCACGCTCAACGCCGATCCGGGGCTGGGGATCTGAGGCCCCGGCCCGAAGAGGGGGGCGGAAAATGATGATCCTCGGGTTGGCAATCCGCCCCCGCCTGTGATACAAATGATCCGCCCCTATCGACGCGGGGTCGGACCGACAGGTCCGGATCGTTCTTTCGCAAAGCAGACCTCCAATGGCCAAACTGCTCGAATACAACGCCACCCTGACCGACCGGGTGGATCTGACCCCCAAGCTCTCCATCCTGCGGGTCAAGCCCGATCCTTCGTGGGGCGCCACGGCGGGCCAGATTCCCGATTTCGAGGCCGGCCAATACGTCGTCCTCGGGATGAACAACGAGCGGGAGCCGGAGAAGGGTTCGGTGCAGCGGCCGTATTCGATCGCCTCGCCCCCCGAGCAGAAGGAATTCCTCGAGTTTTACATCCGTTATGTTGATCAGCCCGAGTCGGACAACCCGCTGACCCACCTGCTCTGGCCGCTCAAGGTCGGCGACCGGCTCTACCTGGGCAAGAAGATCACGGGGCACTTCACGCTGGCCAAGACGCTCGATCCGAACGACCCGCGCCTGAAGGTCTTCGTCGCCGCGGGGACGGGGCTCGCGCCGTTCGTCAGCATGATCCTCTCATACGTGACGCGCGGGGTGTCGCCGGGCCAGTTCGCCGTCCTGCACGGGGCCAGCATCCCCCAGGACCTGGGCTACCGCGACGACCTGCGGCGGCTGTTCGCGAGCCTGCCCGAACGCTACATGCCGACGATCAGCCGGCCGGCCATGGCGCCCGAATGGGAAGGCGACGTCGGCCGCGTGGAGACCTTCTTCGACGATGAAAAGCTGGAGGTGCTGGAGGAGCGCCTGGGGCTCAAGCCGGGCGAACTGGAGCCGGGGCGCTGCGTCGTCTACATCTGCGGGCTTTACGGCACGATTCACAACACCCTGGTGCGGCTGATGAAGCGCGGGTTCGTCCCCAACGACCGGCTGATCCGCAAGGAACTGGGCCTGCTCGATCTGGAGCCGACGCTGTTCTTCGAACAGTATGACAACGAGCCGGTGCTCGACGTGAAGAACCGCGAGGCCATGGAACAACTGCTGGCGGAGACGCCCTTCGCCGGTCGTCTCGTCTCCAACACGTAATGGGTGGATTGGCCGTCAGCCGGTAGAGCCGAGCGAGGGGGCCGCGACGGCATGCGCGTGAGGATCCGGTTGGTCTGCCGCGTCGCGGCGCTGCTCTTGCTGGCCGGGTGCGCCCATCATCCAACAGTAGACCAAGACTCAACCGAACCGGCCGGCGCGGTTCTGTCCGAGGCGGTCGGCAGCGAGCCAGCCGGGGAGCCGAGCGCCGTGTGGCACGTCGGCCGGGCGGGCCGGCTGGCGCTCGACCCGGCGCTCTATCTGGCAGATGTGGCGCTGGCGCTGCCGCAATTCCTGCGGCCGTTGCGCGCGGTGGGAACCGTCGTGCTGGCGCCGTTCAAAGTTTTCTTTCCACCCGGGTTCGTCCTCGATCTGGCCACGGCGCCGGCCGATCTGGCTGCGCCATTCGTCGCGCTGTATCACATCGTCACCGGGTTGCCCCGGTTGATCTGGTCGCCGCTGCTCGCGCTGTGGCATCTGGGCGCCGCGGCGGCGGGGTGACCGGCGCCGGGCGCGCTCCGCCCGGGGTGCCCCCGCGACGTCCAGGCGGCCGGGGACAGTTCGCGCTGTTCTCTGCTCCATGGATCTGGCAACCTGCATGACGGTTCATTTCGTTGAGGAGCTGTTGTCGCGCTCATGGCCTGCCGATCACTTCTATGGACCGCCCGCCGACTGTTTCCGCTATTGACCTGCTATTTCGCCCTCGCCTGCGCCACGCCGGGGACGCCGGATTACGCGCTGCTGCGTCCGGAGGCCCCGCTGACGGCCGGCGCGGCGCGCGGCGGCGTGCCGTCACAATCGCTCAATGGCGCATGGCGCTTCAAGTTGCAGCCCCCCGGCGGCGTCGAACTGGCCGACGCGCAATTTTACCTGCCGCAATACGACGCCTCCGGCTGGCGCGAGATCCAGGTGCCGAGCCATTGGGAGCTGCAGGGTTATGAGGAACCGGGGCGGCGCGAACCGAGCCGGCTGAGCGACGTCGCCGCCAGCGCGGGGCTGTACCGGCGCGAGTTCACCCCCCCGGCCGCCTGGCGCGGCCGCCGGATCTTTCTGGAGTTCGAAGGCGCGCTCTGGGGCTGCCAGGCCTGGGTCAATGGCCGCCTGGTCGGCCAGGACAGCAGCGCCTACACGCCCAAACGCTTCGACATCACCCAGCACGTGACGCCCGGCGCCGCCAACCTGCTGGCCGTGCGGGTGACGAAGCTGAGCCCCGAGATGCCGTTCGACGCCGACGCCGCCTGGGCCCTTTCGGGGCTCTTCCGCGACGTCCGGATCCTGGCCCGCCCGGAGTTCCACCTGACCGAACCCGCGGTGACGACCGAGTTGACGCGCGGCGGCACGCGGGCGCTGGTGACGGTCGAGGCCGGCGCGCGTCGTTACGCCGCGGCGGGCGCGATGGCCGGCTGCGATATCCTCTGCGAGCTGTATGACCCCGCGGGTGCGCGGGTGGCCAGCGGAACGGTGGATCTGGCCGCAGCCTCGGTCGAAGCGCCCAGTTCCTTCGAACGCGGCGGCCGCGCGCAACTGATCGTGGACCGCCCCCGGCTCTGGACAGCCGAGACGCCCCACCTCTACCGCCTCGAACTCAAGCTGATGCATGGCGGCAGCCTGCTCGACACGCAGACGCACTGGGTGGGACTGCGCCAGGTGCGGATCGTCAACCAGGCGCTTCAGGTCAACGGGCGCAAGGTGACGCTGCGCGGGATCGACTGGCATGGTCTGCACCCGGAGACCGGTCGGGCGCTGACCGAAGAGCAGCTGCGCCACGATGTGCGGCTGCTCAAGCTGGCCAACGCCAACCTGGTGCGGATCATCGATCATCCGCCCGATCCGGAGTTTCTGGCGCTGTGCGACCGGTTCGGGCTCTACGTCATCTGCCCGATGCCGATCGGCGGCATGGCGCATTCGCTCGTCGTCGAGCCGTATGCGGCGGAGCTGCGTTCGCGCGTCGAGGCCACGATCCGTATGGCGCGGCTCCATCCGTCGGTGATCCTGTGGTCGCCGGGCGGCGAGCCGGCGTGGACGCCGATGGTCGAGGCGACCGCCCGGCTGGTGCGCGAACTCGACCCCTCGCGGCCGCTCCTGGTCGCGCTGGCGGTACCGAGCGATCGCGAGGCCGACCTGGAGTTCCTGCAGGGGCCGCCGCTGGCCGACGTACTGGCCCTGCCGTATCCGGTGACCGAGGCGCTGGGGCTGCTCGCCGACGAATGCCCCAGGCCGGTTTTCTTTCTACGGCAACCGAACGAACCGGCGCCCGACGTGGAGGAACGGCTCGAACGCTGGCGCACGATTGAAGCGCGCGCCGACCTGGCCGGGGGGACGGCGGGGACGCTGGCCGATCTGGATCTGAAACAACTGGTCGTGCCGCTCAGCCCCGACGCGCCGCTGCCGCGGACCGCTGCGACCGGCGGCGTCGCCCGCCCCGAAGGGCTGATGGCGGCCGATCGGCAGCCGAAGGATGCCTACTGGGCGACCCGCGTGGTTTATTCGCCGATTCACGTCCATGAAAGCGAACTGATCACGCGGCCGGGACGGCGCCGTCTGACGGTCACGCTCTCCAACCACTACGATTTCCTGAACCTGAACCGGCTGCGCATGCGCTATGGCATCGAGCGCGACGGTCGGGCGTTGGAGCGCGAGACGAAGATCGTCACGCTGGCGCCGCACGAGCACGGCGCGGTCCGCATGCGCGTCGACGTTCCGGAACTGACCGAATCCGTCGCGACCCGGCTGATGATTCAATTCGTCGACGCCGAGGATCAGGTCCTCTACAGCCGGGGCGTGCGGTTGCGCGACGCGCGCTGGTAAAGGCCGCCGGCCGGTCCGAAGCGGCCGTCATTCCAGCCGCAGCGTTTCCTCCTCGGTCGCCGTCTTGCCGGTGTCCTCCACGTCGTTCACGGCATCCCATTGCATCTCGACTTCCTCCACGGGGTCGTTTGAGCCGGACGAGTAACGGAAGTAGGTGACTTGAATCTTGTGGTAGACCAAGGTGATTTCCTCGCGGGGGAGGCCCAGGGCATCTTCTTTCGCGACGCCCACGGAATAACTCGAGACGAGCACATCGGTCAGGCGGATTCGTAGAAAACGCAAGCCGGATTCCGCTTTCACCAGATCGATGACCGCCTCGGACAACGTTGTTCCATTGGCGCAGGCTTGCATCAGTCTGGGCGAGGACTTGTCGATGCGTTTGCGAACCAATATCGGCGCGTGCCGGGATCGGCCGGTCGTGGCGAAGTCTTCCACCAGTTTGGCGATCGCATGATCGACCGACAGCACATCGATCCAGTCCTTGTGGAATTCGTCGGTGCTTTCGCCCTCGACGCCCGGCAACGACAGAAATCCACGGGAGGTTTCCTGCGCAAAAACCGGCGCGAAGGGGAGGAAAAGAAGGCCCAACCCCCAGAGGATCAGGCGTCCGTTGCACGTCGCTGCATGCTGCATGGGTCGCTCTCCAGTTCTGGCATAGGGTTCAGGTTGAGTGCGGAAGAAACACGGACCCGGTCGGTGCGGCCGGGCGGCCGGCGCTCGCCGGGGCGTGGATTTACTCCGTCTTTCGGGGAGCCTCCGCATCGTCGATGACACTCCAGCCCATTTCGACCGATTCGACGGGATCGGGCGAGCCGAGCGTGTAGCGGTGATAGATCACCTTGATCTCCTCAAAGTTCAGGGAGAGTTGCTCGGTCGGCTGGATATCGGCGTTGCCCGACGTGCTCCAGTTGGAAATCAGGACGTTCTTCATTTCGTATCGCAGGTAGGTCTGCTGCGTCTCGGCATTAACTGCTTCGATCTGGACGGCGGGCAGCAGCTTGCCCCCCGCGGTGGCCCGCATCAGCAGCGGCGAGGACCGGTCCACGATCTTCGTGACAACGATCGGCGTGAAGGTCGACCGGCCGGTGGTGACGAAGTCCTCCACCCGCTTGTTGATCGCGTGGCTGAACGAGAGCAACACGATCCAGTCCTTGTGTCCATCGTCCACGGACTCGCCGTCGACGTCCGACATCTTCATGTAATATTCAATTTCGGCCGCCGGAAGCATGGGCGTCAGCATGGCGAGGGCCAGCAGCGCCAGCGGGGCGAGGCGGAGGATGGGCGGATAGGCGGTCATGGCATGCATCGTGGTGGGACTCCCTTCGGGAAACGGGGATCGTTCGAAGGCGAGGATTGGGCGGCGACGGCGGAGGCCGAGCGGGCCCCCCTTCTAATAACCGATGCAAACGGCATGAATAACTCAGTATATTCCCCCTCCGCCCATCCGCCAACTTTTCCTCATCGCCGCGGCCCGGCGATTTATTTCTGGGCAGAGGCCAGCCAGCAGCGGATCATGGGAAGGTCTGCGCCCTTATTTCGGGCGTGTTGAGCCGTTGGATGGAAAGAATATGGCTACGGCAATGCCCAGCGTTACCGAATGGCCCTCGCCGTGACGGATCCCGTTGCCGACAATCCCGCCCCGCCGCGCGCCGGCTATCTGGAGGTCCTGCGCGGAAACCGCAATTATCGCCTGTTGTGGTCGGGTGACCTTGTCAGCCTGCTGGGCGACTGGTTCAACCTGATCGCCTCGGCGACGCTGATCGGGATGTTGACCCAGTCGGGCGCCGCGGTTGGAGGGCTGCTGGTGGTGCGCTGGCTGGCGCCGTTCGCGGTCAGCCCGCTGGCGGGGGTGGTGGCGGACCGGTTCAACCGCAAGCATCTGCTGATCGCAGCGGATCTAATCCGGGCGGTGGTGGTTCTCGGGTTTCTGTTCATCCGGCGTCCCGAGCAGGTGTGGCTCTTGTACGTGCTGACGGCCGTGCAATTGGGGATCTCGGGCTTCTTCTTCCCCGCGCGCAACGCGATTCTGCCGAGCCTCGTCACGCCGCGCGAACTGGGCGCGGCCAACGCGATCAGCTCGGCGACATGGTCGTCGATGCTCGCCTTCGGCACCGCGCTGGGCGGTCTGGTGGCGGGAACGTTCGGCCTGCACGTCGCGTTCCTGATCGATGCGGCGACATTCCTTGCCTCGGCCGCGTTTATTTCCCGCATCCGCTACCATGCGGAGGCCGAGGTGCAGGCGCACGCGCCCGGCCCCGGCGCGGTCCTGCGTCAGTACCTCGCCGGTCTCGGCTTTCTGCGGGCGCATCCCGGCATCCTCGTGCTGGCGCTCCAGAAGCCGCTGTACTTCCTCACGTGCAACGGCGGGTTCCAGGTGATTATGGTCACGCTGGCCGAGCGCGTATATGCCATCGGTCACGGGGGCGGCATTTCCATGGGGCTGCTCTTTGCTTCGGTGGGCGTCGGCACGGGGCTCGGGCCGATCCTGGCGCGCACCATCACCGGTGATCGGGAGCCGCGCATGCGGGTGGCGGTCGGCTCGGGCTACGGCGTGATGGCGCTCGGGCTGGGCTTGGTGGCGAGCCTCGGGCCGCTGCCGGTGATCCTCATCGGCTGCCTGCTGCAGGGCTTTGGCGGCGGGATGATCTGGGTCTTCAGCACGCAATTGCTGTTGCAGAAAGTGCCGGGCCCGGTGCGGGGGAGGGTCTTCTCGACCGAATTCGCGCTGCTCACCCTGCTGGGGGCGATGTGCGCCGCCACAACGGGTTGGGCCGTGGACCGGCCGGGGTGGGGGCTGCAACCGACGATCGTCGTGGTGGCGCTGCTGCCCTTGCTGCCGGCGACGGCATGGGCGCTATGGCTCCTGAGGCCGGCGGCGCGAGAAATTTAAGTACGCCTCGGACAGCTATTGGTTGTCGCGGTGGAGTCTCTCACCTCATGTTCAATGCACCGCGGACGTTATTTCGGGAACCATGACCTGGGTGCGGGAGCCGGGAGCGCGCCTTATCCGGAGCGCCCCGCACCGGCCGAAGCGCCCGCTTGAGCCCCGCCATCGGTTGCTCTTTCCTGAAATCAGCCATGGAGGCCGGTGCAGCCGCGATGATCAGGAACCCGCTTCTTCTGGAGGCATTCGAGAATGAGTATCTTCGTTCCCGGCCGATCGATATCGAGGAGCATTTCAGAATCTTCGCGGCGATGGTTGACGAGGCGCGGTATCTGGGCTGGAGCGGGCCGCCCGCCGGGGCAAGTTCACCCCGATCCGCTATCGATTCACCAGATGCCGCAGCTTGCGCTGCCACAGCCGGATCTTCCGCTTGAGCAGCACGCGCCTCACCCGCGCCGCGTCGGGGCCGATCAGCACGATCAGCGAGTAAGCATTCGGAATCAGCAGGCGATCCTCAAAACTCCTGAAGTCGGCTTTGCGCCAGAGGTGATGGTGGGTCTCGTACGGGTTGCCGAAGGCATCGGTCTGATCCCAGTACTCCTTGGGCGTCGAGATCAGCACGTTCCGGCCGCACCGCGTGCACTCGCGCAGGAATTCGACCCCTTGCTCGCGGGGGAAGTGCTCCAGCACATCGATCGCCAGGACCAGGTCGTAGGGCTCGCGGAGCATGGGCAGAACGGTCAGGGCGTCCGCGCGATGGATTTCGTTATAGATCCACTCGTGAACCGGCGTGACATATTCGGGGAAGGCTTCGATACCGTCGATGACGCGCTGCCAGTCGCTGTATTGCTGGCGCCCGTCCGAGAGCTCAAGGTAGAGCCGCGCCAGGTAGCCGTACATCCCGAACCCGACGCCGACATCGAGCACGCGGCGGGGCGACAGTTCCACGATCAGCTCGACGATCTGGTTGATCTGGTGGTAATGGCTGAACGGCATGGTGGTCGCGACGCGCTGCCTTTGCCCGGGATTCAGACGCCGGCGCCGACCTGCTCATGAACCGATACATGGAGCGGGAACCCCGCGGTGAACGCGTGCACCTCCTCGCTCACCTGGCGCTGCAACTGCTTGTCCTCGGGCGCGCGCAGGATCCGGGCGATCCAGCCGCCGATGCGCCGCATGTCTTCCTCGTTCATCCCGCGCGTGGTCACGGCGGGCACGCCCAGGCGGATCCCGCTGGCCTCGGTCGGCTTGCGCTGGTCAAACGGGATCATGTTCTTGTTGCACGTGATCGCGGCGGCGTCGAGCGCGGTCTCGGCCTGCTTGCCGCTGATGCCGTAGGGGGTCAGGTCGACCAGCAGCAGGTGGTTCTCGGTGCCGCCGCTGACCATGCGCAGGCCCTCGGCGGTCAGCGCCGCGCCGAGCGCCGCGGCATTGCGGCGCACCTGCCGCGCATAGGCTTTGAAGCCGGGCGTCGCCGCCTCGCCGAACGCGACCGCCTTGGCCGCGATGATGTGCATCAGCGGCCCGCCCTGCGCCCCCGGGAACGCCGACTTGTCGATCGCCTTGGCGTATGGCGCGCGGCAGAGGATGAAGCCGCTGCGCGGGCCGCGCAGCGTCTTGTGCGTCGTCGACGTGACGATATCCGCATAGGGAACGGGACTGGGGTGTTCGTCGGCCGCGACCAGCCCGGCAAAGTGCGCCATGTCCACCATCAGCATGGCGTCGGTGGCGTCGGCGATCGCGCGCAGCCGCTCGAAATCCAGCTGGCGCGGATAGGCACTGTGGCCGGCGACGATCAGCCGCGGCCGCACCTCCTTGGCTGATTTCTCCAGCGCGTCGTAGTCGATCGTCTCGGTTTCGGGGCTGACCCCGTAGCTGACGAAATTAAAGAACCGTCCCGAAAAGTTGACCTTGAGGCCGTGCGTCAGATGGCCCCCATGCGCCAGGTCCATCCCCATGACGACGTCGCCCACCTCGAGCACGGCGAAGTAGGCGATCATGTTGGCCGTGCTGCCCGAGTGCGGCTGCACGTTGGCGTGGTCGGCGCCGAACAGCTCCTTCGCCCGGTCGATGGCCAACTGCTCGACCTCGTCGACATGCTCGCAGCCGCCGTAGTAGCGTTTGCCCGGATATCCCTCGGCATATTTGTTGGTCAGCACCGACCCGGCCGCTTCCAGCACGGCGGGCGAGGCGAAGTTCTCCGACGCGATCAGTTCGAGCTTGTCGCGCTGACGGTCGTATTCACGGCGCATGGCCTCGGCCAGTTGGGCATCCTGGGCGGCGATGAGGTCGTACATGAACGCAGGCTCCTGAACGGGTTGATGAAGATTCCGGCGGCGCCGGCGGCCCCTCGGCGGGCCGGCGCGAGGGGGACATCGCGGGGGGACGGATGGACGGGCCGGTGATCGCCGCCACGGGGCCGGCGCGCGAGCGGAACGCCGGGGGAGGCTACTCGTTCAGCTCCTCGAGCCGGGCGATCTTGTCGATCCGTCGCTGATGCCGCTCATCGCCGTCGAACGGGGTCTCCAGCCAGCGGCGCAGGAGCTTGCGATTGAGGTCCGGATCGAATTCGCGTCCGCGCAGCGCCAGGACGTTGGCGTCGTTGTGCCGGCGCGACATGACGGCGGCATACTCATCGGTCACCAGCGCGCAGCGAATCCCGCGCAGCTTGTTGGCCGCGATGCAGATGCCGACGCCGGTGCCGCAGACGACGATGCCGCGATCGGCCTGGCCGCGGTGCAGCGCATCGCCGACCGCCCGCGCAAAGTCGGGGTAATCGGTCCGGGATTCATCGCGGGCGCCCAGGTCGAGCACCTCGTGGCCCAGCGCGGCCAGCTCCTCGAGCAACGGCTGGCGCATGGCGACGGCCGCATGATCGTTCGCGAACGCGATCCGCATGGGGGGTGGGGCAGGGTCCTTTCGCGATATCCAGCCGGTGTGCTATTTGTTCCGCCGCGTGCTGGCCGAGCTGGCGACCCCGGCCGCCTTCGTGCGCTTGGCGGGCGCGGTTTTGGCCGGCGCGGGCTTGGCCGCCGGCGTCTTGGGGCGCTTGGCCGCGGCTTGACCGGCGGTGGCCGCCTTGCCCCGCGCGGCCGCGGGTTTGGTCCCCGCGGTTTTCTTCGTCGCCGTCGCCTTGCTGGCGCTCTTGCGGCTCGCCGACTTGGCCGACCGGCCGGCGCCGGCGGCGGACTTGGCCCGGGCGGCGGCCTTGCGCGCCGCCTCCGCTTTGCGGGGGGGCGGCGGCGCCGGGCGTCCGGTTACGAATTCATGCTCGATCAGCTTGTCGCACGCCGAGCGGATCTCCTTGAAACACTTCTTGAAGACTTCCAGCGTGCAGCCCATCGGATCGGCGATCTGAACATTCTTCAGGTCGCTGCGCGTGAATTCCTTGAGCAGATAGGTCTTGTCCTTGGCGTTCTCGTCCATCCGCACGGCCGTCTGGCGGTGGAAGGGCGTCATCGCCAGAATCAGGTCGGCCTTGCGGATCAGCTCGGAGGTCAGTTGCGTGGAACGGTGCCGCCGCAGGTCGACCGAGACGCCGTCCATCACCTGAATCGCCTCCTGGCTGGCCAGCAGGCCGGTGATGGTCATCACGCCGGCCGACCGCACCTCGATATCCTTGATCTTGCGTTCTTCCAGCAGGCGGCGAAAATAACCGGCGGCCATCGGGGACCGGCACGTATTCCCAGTGCAGATGAACAGGATCAGGCGGCGACGTTGACGAAGACGCTCACGAAAGGGGATGATGCGGTTTGTCACGCTCCAAGCCTTTACAGGGGTGGAGATAGGTCGTTTACTTCGTCCGCGGACAGAACGCCGGAGAGGGAGACCCGCCGTGCCACCCAGCCCTGGTCGTCGGCGAGTTCTGCACGGCGCAATACATTATAGAGATTTTGGCCTGATTTTCAAGAGGGCCCGTGCGACTATTTCACCGAAGATTCGTCAGATAGCGTCATTTTTTACGGGAAGGCAGGGAAGGCAGAGTATACTAAGGATATAAAATAATGAAAGGATACTAAGATATAAACGAATAATATTCAAATCCTCCCGGGGAACTTGCCGGACTGAAAGAAGACCACCCCCTCGGGGACGGCAGACTTCAGCCCGCTACGTCCGTGGCGGGAAAACGGTGAAACACAAAAAGGCAGCGTCCCGCCGGGGACGGCAGAACCACCGGAATCGATCACGAGGACGAGCGTCGAGAGACGACTGCCAGAAGCTGTATCCTGACGTCTCCGTTCCATGCTCAACGAACTCACACTCAGGGCGGGCGCGTTGGATTTTCTCTGGGCACTCTATTTTCTGATCGGCTTTGAGCTGCTCAGCCTGCCGCTGCGGCTGGCGCTGTCCGGCTCGCCGGCGTCGCCCGATGCCCGCCGCATTCTTTCCCGGATCGCCGGGCCCGCCGCCCTGGCGATGATCGTCTGGTTCGCCGGTCATCTGGGCGGCGCGTGGCTCGACTGGCCGGCGGCGTGGCTGGTCTTCCTTCTGGCGGCGGCCGTCGGCGGGGCGCTGTCGCGCGGCGCGGGCTGGGCCGCTCGGCTGGCTTATGACCCGAACCGGTTGAGCCGATCGCTCCTGCTCGATGCGCTCGTCGCGGCGCTGTTCCTGGGGTTCATGCTGGTTCGCCGCTGGGCGCCCGAGATGACGTCCGAAATCGGCGCCTCGGCCGCCGAAAAGTTCGGCAATGCCATGATCTTCTGGGCCAACTGGTTTGCCCCCGCCGAACCCGACGGCCTGCCGGTGACGGACTACTGGTTCGCCGGGCATGCGCTGACCTACTACGACTGGGGCCATTTTCATTGGGCCTGGGTGGGGCGGATGCTGGGCATCCCGGCGCCGCTCGCGCTCAACCTGGCGCTGGCCCGCGTCACCGCCCTGGTCTTCGAGGCGGCGTGGCTCCTTGGCCGGGCGGCCGGGCTGCGCGCCGGCTGGGCCGCGGGCGCCGCCCTCCTGACGGCATGGGGCGGCAACCTGGCCGCGATTCGCGGCGTGCGGGCGGTCTTCGGGCCGACCCATGCGGGCATCAACTGGACGGCCTATGATTTCTGGGCGCCCTCGCGGGCGATCGACCATGTCGTCGACGAGTTCCCCGCGTTTTCAGCGATTCTGGGCGATTTCCATGCGCATCACCTCGCGCTGGCGTGGCTGCTGGCGTGGCTCGCCCTGTTGCTGGCCGGAGCGCGCTGGTCGGGCCGCGGGCGCGCCACGGCGTGGGTCTTCGGCGCGACCGGCGTCATCCTCGCGATGGCGGCCGTGCTGGCGAATCTCTGGAATCTGCCGCTCGTGGCCGCCGTCGGCGTCCTGGCCCTCCTGCTGGCAAGCCGCGCGCGCCGCCGCACGCCGACCGGTCTGATCGCCGTCTTGCTCGCCCTGGGTTGCCTGCTGGCGGCGGCCATCGCCCTGCAGCGCGGCGGGGAGCCGCTCCCGCTGGCGACGGGAGGGGAGCCGGCGGGGCCGCTCAGCCGCCTGCCGCTGCGGCTGCTGCCCGCGCACCTGCGATCGCAGCCCGCCCAGCTCCTCGGCTTGTGGGGGCTGCCGCTGCTGCTGGTCGCGCTGCTCGTCTTCCGCGGGCATCTGGAGCGGCGCTGGCGCGGCTGGAAGGCGGCGCTGCCGGCCCTGGTTTGCTGCGTGATGGCCGCCGCGCTGGGCAATTCGCTGGTCTTCTGGCTGGCCGCGTTCGTCGTCGTCGCCGGCCTGGCTCACCCCCCCCGCCGGCTGATTTGCCGGCGCGCGGCGGTGCTGCTGGCGGGCTCGTGCGCGGTGCTGCTCGGACTGGAAGTGGTCTATTGGCCGGATCGGTTCACCGGCGACCTCGTCCGGTATAACTCCTACTTCAAATTCTCGTATCCGGTGTGGGCGACGCTGTGGATCGGTGCCGTCGCCTGTGGCGCCCGGACGGTCGCGGGCCTGCGCGGCGCCGCGCGCGGGTGCTACGGCGGCCTGGCGGGGATCGTCCTGGCGGGGGCACTGGTCTATCCCGTTTTCGCCATCCCGGCGCGGATCGCCGGGGCTCGCCGGGGCGACATCCGGCCGCACGCAGCGACGCTGGATGCCTACGCCTTCGCGGCCAACCGGCCGGCCTCGGCCGAGGAAGCCGAGCTGCTCGCGGCGATCCGGCGGCTGGTTCCGCCGGGCGAGGTGGTGATCGAGGCCGGCTCGCTCAAGGCCTACGATTACGGCGGGCGGGTGGCGAGCCTGGCGGGTCGCCCCGTGCCGCTGGGTTGGATCCATCACGAGCAGCAATGGCGCGGGCCGGCGATGTTCCAGGAACTGGACGCGCGCCGCGCGGAGGTCGACGCCTTCTATCAAGCCCCCTCGCCGGAGGAGATGCGCCAGCGCGCCGAGGCGCTCGGCGCCCGCTGGGCGATCTACGGGATCCTCGAGCGGGAGCGCTACGGCCCCGCCGCGCCGGCGCGCCTGCAGGCGGCCGGGCGCGTGGCGCGGCGCGTGGCCGCCCCCGGCGGCGAGCTTTTTTTATTTGATTTTCGCCCGGACCCCCCTCCCAATGTGAAACCATGATTCAACCGCCTCCCGCCAGCGCGCTCCTTCGCGGAGCCGGGATGAATTTCAGCCGCGGGTTCCTCCAGTGGGCCGCCGCCGGACTGGTCGCGCTGGCGATCCTGTTGCGCGCCGTCGGCCTCGACCAGCGGCCGGTCATCCACGACGAAAGCATGTTCGCCTACTATGCCTGGTCGGCGATGCGCAACGGCCATTACACCCATCTGCCGATCCTGCACGGCCCGACGTTGATCCTCATCACGGGCCGGGTGTTTTCCTGGTTCGGCGATTCGATCGCGACGGGCCGGGCCTGGATCGCAGCCATCTCGCTGGTCGTCCTGGCCGCGGGGATGGGCCTGTGGCCGAGGCGCTACCGCTGGTGGTTCGCACCGGTGCTGTTCACCTCGCCGATCCTGCTGTATTACAGCCGCTTCCTGCGCAACGAGATGCTGTTCAGCGCGGTCCTGATGGTCGGTCTGCTCGGCGCCGCGCGGGGCATCTCGCGGCGTCAGTCGGCGGCGCTGTGGGCGATGCCGGGCGCCGCCTGCCTGATCGGCCTGATTGCGATCAAGGAAAACGCGTTGTTCGTCTGGGCGACGCTCGCCTCGTTCGGTCTGGTCTACGCCGTGCGGCGGCTGGTCTGGCGCGGCCCGGCGCGCGCCTTGCGTCCGCGCCGCCGCCGCCGCCCGCGTCCGGCCGCCCCCGCCGGCCCGCCGGCCCGCTTGCAGCGCGGCACCTACATGAACCCGAGCTACGAAACGGTGGTGAAGGGCCGGCCGGGCGCCGTGTCCGATGCGTTGTCGTCCGGGACCGAAACCCCGCGGGGCGACCCGGCCGGCGTGGCCGACGCCGCCCGCGAAAGCTGGCTGCCGACGGCGCTGGCTTGGATCTGGGGGGCCGCGCTCGGCTGCGGCTTCGTCTACTTCATCTATCACGTCACCACCGGCCCCGACAGCCGCCATGCCCTGGCCAACCTCGCCTCCAGTTGGACCTACTGGCGCGAGCAGCATCAGCTCCACCGCATCAGCGGGCCGATTCATTATTACCTGCCGATCCTGTTGCTCTACGAATTGCCCGCGCTGCTGCTGCTCGCGGCGGGGCTCGTCTGGGACGCCGGCCTGCGCCGCCGGCGCGGACTTGTTTACCTCGGCGCCGTCGGGCTCTGGCTGCTCGTCTGGCTGGCGTGGATCCCGCTTGCCAGGGTGGGCTTCATCGCGCGCGTCGGCGAGTTCCTCCACGTCGAGCCCAACGGCTCGATGCTCGTGCTCGGCGTGATCATCGCCGTGCTGCTGGCGTGGTCGATCCTGCAGCTTGAGCAGCATCGCCCGCTGGCCTCGTTCATCGGCTGGTGGGCCGCCTGTTCGCTGTTCCAGTATTCCTCGGCGGGCGAAAAGGTCCCGTGGCTGGCGGTGCACATCGCGCTGCCGCTGATCATGATGCTGGGCTGGGTCTGGGCGCCGCGCCTGCGGACGATGGGGCGCCGCGGCCGGGCGCTCGTGCTCGCCTGGCTGGTGCTGACGTTCGCGGTGGCGCTGCGCAACGACTATTTCCTCATCTTCCAGGGTCGCGATTCCGACCCCCGCGAGCGGATCGTCTACAACCACACCTCGCCCCGGTTCGACGCGCTGTGCCGCCAATTGCTTTCCAACTGGGAGGTCTACAGCGACGAAATCCCGCTGGCGCGGCGGCGTGTCGTCCTGATCGGCGCGCCGTTCTGGCCCGGCGTCTGGTATTTCCGCGACTGCAACTGGGTCTCGCCCGCGCAGGCGCCCGAAGCGCTCGGCGAGGGCGACGATCTGATCATCGGCGACCAGTCCCGCCTGGAAGATCTGCTGCGGCGCGTCGACATGGCCGAATGGAACGCGCTGCGGCTGTCGCTGCGCAACGCCTGGGTGCCCGCCTGGCCGCCGGGCCGACCGGAGACGGACACCTGGGCCGAGTCGCTCCGCGCCATCCCGGCGTGGCTCGGCTATCTCGGCCGCGCCCTGCCGGTCTGGTGGAAATACTATTGGGACCGTGAACCGTGGACGCCCACCGGCGAGTATCCGATCATCGCGATCGAGCCGATGACGATGCGCCGTTGACGGCGGCCGGCGCGCGGCCGCATCGCCCGCCGGCATTGGTTCTGGCTTCATCGGATTGGGTATGTTCTAATCCAGCGGAAGTCACGGGGTTGTCGCTGGCTGCGCGCCGTTGTGGTCCGGAGCCCTCCGCTGGGGCGCCGGGCATCCTGATGGGAGCGGCCCGTTCATGTCCCACCGCATTCTGATCGTCGATGACGACCAGGATATCCTGGCCTCGCTCTCGTTGTTCCTGGGCCGCCAACTGGGTTACCAGGTGGAGACTGCCGCCGGCGGCCAGGAGGCCCTGGATCTCGCCCTTCAGCATCCGTTCGATCTGGTCATCCTGGATGTGCGCATGGCGGGACTCTCCGGGCCGGAAACATGGATGCGGCTGAAGCGGCTGCTGCCCGACTGCGAAGTGATTTTTCTGACCGCGGACGAGGAATTCGAGAACACGATGGATTTCATGCGCTTCTCGCTCCCCAGCGAGCGCGTCCTCGTCAAGCCGCTGGACGACAACTCGCGCCTGACCCGCCTGATCATCGGAATCCTCGGCCCGCCGACGCCATAGCGCCCGCGGAACGCATGCGTCCCGCACGCGGCTATCGACAGCGCCCGCGCGAATCGATACCTTTGGGGCGGCTTTAGTGGGAGGCGTCCTCGCCCGCCGATTTTCCACGCGGGATGCTCCAATGACCGATTTGCTCGCGCTCGCCAACCCGCTCCAGGGCACCCGCTCGATTCATTCCTTCTCGCGGGGCAATACGCTGCCGTTCATCGGCTCGCCGTTCGCGATGACGTCCTGGGCGATGCAGACCGCCGACGGCCGCTGGTATTTCCACCCCGATCACCGCCAAGTGCGGGGGGTCCGCGCGACGCGCCAGGCCAGCCCGTGGATGGGCGATTACGGCCACTTCACGCTGATGCCGCAGGTCGGCGAGCGGCGCCTCGCGCCGGCGCGCCGCTCCTCGGCCTACCGCCCGCACGAGGCGACGTTTCAGCCCCACTTCCTGCGCTTCCAGCTCGTCCGCTACGAGACCCACGTGGAACTCACCGCCACGCCGCGCGCGATGATCATGCGGCTGGTCTTTCTGACCGGGGCCCGCGAGAAGCGCCTGCTGCTGGAGACCTACCCCGGCCAGGCGCGGATCGAGATCGACCCGGCGCGGCGCGCCGTGCGCGGCTACACGCGCGCCAATAGCGGCGGCACGCCGTCCAATTTCGCGAGTTATTTCATTTTGAAATTCGACTGCGAACTGGCGGCGGATCAGTGCGGCCTGTTCCGCGAGGATGAAGCCTTCGGCGGCGCCGAGGGAACCGACGATGCGCTGGGCGCGATCATCGGGCTGCGGCCGCCGGCCGGCGGCGCCGTCACGGTCCGCGTGGGCACGTCATTCATCAGCCTGGAGCAGGCCGAGCGCAATCTCGCGGGCGAAATCGGCGACCGTGCGCTCGAAACCGTGCGCGACGACGTGGCGGCGGACTGGCGCGACCTGCTCGACCGGTTCGAGATCGACGCCGATTCCGACCACGACCGGCGCACGTTCGCCAGTTGCCTCTACCGCGCCTTCCTGTTCCCCCGCCGGTGGCACGAGCCCGACGCCCAGGGCAACCCGATCCACTTCAGCCCGCACAACGGCGACGTCGTGCCGGGGGTGATGTATTCCGACAATGGGTTCTGGGACACTCACCGCACGGTCTATCCGTTCTTCTCGCTCGTCTGCCCGTCGCGGATGCAGGAGATGCTGGAGGGCTGGGTCAACGTTTACAAGGAATCGGACTGGCTGCCGCGCTGGGTCAACCCCGGCGAGACCGGCGGCATGATCGGCACGCACATCGACGCCGTTCTGGCCGACGCCGTCATGAAGGGCCTGCGCGGGTTCGATGTCGAGGCCGGCTACGCGGGGATGGTCAAGCAGGCCACGCGTGAGGCGCCGGCCCGGTACGGACGGGCGGGCATCGAGGCCTGGATCCGCCACGGCTACCTCCCCGCGGACGCCGCGCGCCACAGCGTATCGGCCACGCTGGATTATGCCTTCGGCGACTTCTGCATCGGCCAGGTGGCGGGCGCGCTGGGCAAGATCGAGGAGCGCGATCTGATGTGGCGCCGGGCGATGAACTATCGCCGTCTGTTCGACCGCGCCACCGGCTTCATGCGCGCGCGCGACGAGCACGGCCGCTGGATCGAGCCGTTCGACGAGTTCATGTGGGGCGGTCCCTATGTCGAAGGGAGCGCCTGGCAGTGCAGCTGGGCCGTCCCGCACGACCCGGCCGGGCTGGCCGAACTGCTCGGCGGCGACGAAGCGCTGGTCGCCAGGCTCGACCGGATGCTGGCGCTGCCGCCGATCTACCGTGCCGACGAATATGGCGAGGAAATCCACGAAATGACCGAAATGGCCTGCGCCGATTTCGGCCAATACGCCCATAATAATCAACCGGTCCATCACGTGCTCTATCTCTACGCGGCGGCCGGCCGGCCCGATCGCACGCAATCCTGGGTCCGGCGCGTCCTGACCGAACTTTACGGCCCGGGGCCCGACGGCTTCATCGGCGACGAGGACAACGGCGAGATGGCCTGCTGGTACCTCCTCAGCGCGCTCGGAATTTATCCGTTGTGCGTCGGCCGGCCGGAGTACGTCCTGGGCAGTCCGCTATTCCGGCGGGCGGTCTTGCGGCTGGAGCAGGGCGGGGAGCTGCTTGTCGATGCGCCGGCGAATTCGCCGAAAAACGTGTACGTCCGTCGCGTCGCGTGGAACGGCGCGCCGCATTCGCGCGTGGTGATCGACCACCGCGACCTGGCCCAGGGCGGGACGCTGGCCTTTGAGATGACCGGCCGGCCGGAATGGACGGAGGTGGCGCAAGCGGATCGGCCGTTCTCGCTCTCGCGATTATTTCCGTAAGGAACGGTATACGATGGAACAGCTCGAGCTCAACGGGACATGGTCCGTGCGCATGCGCGGCGGCAAGGATGCCCTCCCGGCCCGCGTGCCGGGCTGCGTGCATCTGGATCTGCTGGCGGCCGGCAGGATCCCCGATCCCTTCTTCCGCGACAATGAAAACGACCTGCAATGGATCGGCGAGGTCGATTGGATTTACACGCGGGAGTTCAACGCGCCGGCCGCGCTCCTCGACCACGACCGCGTCCTGCTGGTCTGCGAGGGGCTCGACACGCTGGCGACGCTGGAGCTCAACGGCGTGCGGCTCGGTGAAACCAACAACATGTTCCGCACGTATGAATTCGACGTGAAGGATGCGCTGCGGCCCGGCGCGAACACGCTGCGCATTGCCTTCGCCTCGACGATCCCGACGCCCCCCGATCCCAACCCGTTGCCGGCCGACGACCCGCGCGCGCGGCACCGTTTCAAACCCTTTGCGCGGCGTCACCTGCGCAAGGAGCCGTGCAATTACGGGTGGGACTGGGGGCCGACCCTGGTGACGTGCGGCGTGTGGCGGCCGATCCGGCTCGTCGCGTTCGACGTCGCTCGCCTGACCGACGTCGCCATCCGCCAGCGGCACGCCAGCAAGTCGGTAAGGCTGGAAATCTCGGTGGCAATCGAGCCGGTGCGCGCGGCGGCGCTCAAGGCGCGCGTCACGCTTTCGCGCGACGGCCGGGAGCTCGCCCGGAAAATCACCGACGTCCGCCGCGGCGCCGGGGCCGTCTCGCTGATCGTCCGCCAGCCCGAACTGTGGTGGCCCAACGGCATGGGCGGCCAGCCCCTGTACGATGTCGCCGTTGAATTGCTCGACGCCGGCGGATCCGTCCTCGACACGCAGCGCAAGCGGATCGGACTGCGCACGCTCAACGTGCGGCGGCGGAAGGACCGCTGGGGCGAGTCGTTCGAGTTCGTCGTCAACCGCGTGCCGTTCTTCGCCAAGGGGGCCGACTGGATACCGGCCGACGTCTTCGCGCCGCGCCTCACGCGCGACGATTACGCCCGCCTGCTCGGCGACGCCGCCGCCGTCCATATGAACATGCTGCGCGTCTGGGGCGGCGGCATCTACGAGGACGACGCCTTCTACGCGATCTGCGATGAGCTGGGCCTGTGCGTCTGGCAGGATATGATGTTCTCCTGCGCCACCTATCCGACATTTGACGAGGGCTGGATGGCGAACGTCGAGGCGGAGGCGCGCGACAATATCCGCCGCCTGCGCCATCATCCCGCCATCGCCCTCTGGTGCGGCAACAATGAAGTCGAATTCAGCGTCTTCGTCGGCGACCAGTGGACCGAGGACCGGATGAGCTGGGAGAGCTACGGGCGGCTGTTCGACGAGCTGCTGCCGCGCGTCGCGAAGGAACTGGCCCCCGACATCGACTACTGGCCGGGGAGCCCGCACACCCCCGTCGGCGACCGCGCGAAGACCGAAGACCCGCATAGCGGCGACGCCCATCTGTGGGATGTGTGGCACGGCCGTCAGCCGTTTGAGTGGTATCACGGCGCCTTTCACCGGTTCGTCAGCGAGTTCGGTTTCCAGTCGTTCCCCGAACCGAAAACAGTGCGCGGCTACACGCTGCCCGCGGACCGCAATCTGGTCAGCCGCATCATGGAACACCACCAGCGCAGCTACATCGGCAACACGGCGATCATGCAGTACCTGCTGGATTGGTTTCGGCTGCCGGGCGATTTCGACAGCCAGCTCTGGCTCTCGCAGATCCTCCAGGGGCTGGGCATTCGGTTCGGCGTCGAGCACTGGCGGCGCAACATGCCGCGCTGCATGGGGGCGCTTTACTGGCAGCTCAACGATTGCTGGCCCGTGGCGAGCTGGGCCTCGATCGATTATCACGGCCGCTGGAAGGCGCTGCACTACATGGCCCGGCGATTCTTCGCCCCGCTGCTGGTGAGCGGCGTGCCCGACGTGCAGCGGCGCAAGGTGGATCTGCACGTGGCGAGCGACCGGGGCGAGGCCGTCGACGGCCGGCTGCGCTGGCGCGTCACGACCGTCGGCGGCAGGACGCTGGAGGAGGCCGAGCGGGCGATTCGGATCGCGCCCCGCAAATCGACCCCCTGCGGCGCGCTGGCGCTGGCCGGGCCGCTCGCGCAACACCCCGCCCGCGACCTGATCGTGTGGCTCGCGCTCGATGTCGACGGCGCGGTCGTCTCAGAAAATACCGTGCTGCTCGCCCGGCCGAAACACATGGACCTGGAGCGGCCGGCATTTCAGACGCGCGTGCGGCCGCTGAAGGATGGGACATTCAGCGTGCGCGTCAAGAGCGACAAGCCGGCGTTGTGGGTCTGGCTGGAATTGCGCCGGGACGATGCGCGGTTCTCGGATAATTTCTTCGACCTGCCGGCGGGCGGGGCGAGGGAAATCGTGATCCGCCCCGCGCGCAAGCTCTCGCGCGAGGCCCTCGAGCGGCAGTTAAGCATTCGCAGCCTGGTCGATACCTATTGATTCGATCGACGCGATAGTTCAGGGGGTTTCCGAGGTTTCCGGCGCGGGGGGCGCCGGTTTGCGCAGCGCCGGCAACGCCGACAGGACGAGACCCGCCAGCGCGCCGAGCAGCGCCAGGCCCGACAGGCGCGCGGCCGCGAATTTCGGCAGCGGCTGCCGCAGCTTGTGGGAATCGGCTACGACCTGCAGTTGCCGTTCGCGCCACGTCTCGTAGGACGGATGCGTCCGTTGCATCTCGATCAGCGTCGGCACGGTGCCGATCCAGAATTGTTGCAGTTCCTTCTCCGTCACGTCCTCGGGCCGCGCGGCGTCGGTGTAATTGCGCTTCACCATGAACTCGGGATACTGACTTTCCTCAATATTCATTAAAATTTCGGAATCTTCGGCGAACTCGCGATAGGCCCCTTCGGTCAGCGCATCGCCGACATCGGCCACGGCCAGCGCCCGCATCGCGCGCGGCCAGGAAAAGCCGATGCCGGCGGCGCA
>ERZ795049.789-NODE-789-length-45582-cov-7.058712_pt1 | contig 45582 bp, 39 predicted proteins | sample MGYA00375133_ERZ795049 | MGnify/ENA primary metagenome ERZ795049 (study PRJEB30178, sample SAMN05720147) | activated sludge metagenome | isolation source: anaerobic digester from wastewater treatment plant | place: Japan | collected 2015-04-20 ... | reverse complement strand
GGCCGGCAGCGGCCCCCTGCACGCCCGCGGGCGTGCAGGGGGCCGCTGCCGGCCTCTCACTGCCTGTATACCCTATTGATATGGAAAGTGCCATGCCCGAATTCGAGCTCATTTCCGAAATGAAGCCCACAGGCGACCAGCCCCAGGCCATCGAGCGCCTGGTGGCGGGCCTGACCCGCGGCGATCAGCACCAGACCCTGCTGGGGGCCACCGGCACCGGCAAGACGTTCGTCATGGCCAACGTCATCGCCCGCGTGCGGCGCCCCACGCTCGTCATCGCCCACAACAAGACGCTGGCCGCCCAACTCTACGCCGAGTTCAAAGAGTTCTTCCCGCACAACGCGGTGGAGTACTTTGTCTCATACTACGATTACTACCAGCCCGAGGCCTACCTGCCACGCACCGATACCTACATCGAGAAGGATGCCTCGATCAACGAGGAGCTCGACCGTCTGCGCCTGGCCGCGACCTCGTCGCTCTTTAGCCGGCGCGATGTGGTGATCGTGGCCTCGGTGTCGTGCATCTATGGCCTGGGCAGCCCCGAGGATTATGGCCGCGAGGTGCTGCATCTGCGCGCGGGCGAGGTGCGCGAGCGCAGCAAGGTGCTGCGCCACCTGGTCGACATCTACTATGAGCGCAACGACGCCGTGCTGAGCGCCGGCAAGTTCCGCGTGCGCGGCGACACGCTCGAGATCCAGCCCGCCTACAGCCGTTCGGCCTACCGCGTCGACTTTTGGGGCGACGAGATCGAGCGCATGGTCGAGGTGGACCCACTGACCGGCGAGGTGCTGGCCGAGCACGCCGCGCTCGACATCTTCCCGGCCAAGCACTTTGTCACGCCCCAGGAAAAGCTGGCCCTGGCCCTGGCCGATATCGAGGCCGAGCTCGATACCCACCTGGCCGAGTTGCGCGCCGCCGACAAGCTGCTGGAGGCGCAGCGCCTCGAACAGCGCACCCGCTACGATGTGGAGATGCTGCGTGAGGTGGGCTACTGCTCGGGGATCGAGAACTATTCGCGGCACCTGGCGCGCCGCCAGGCCGGCGACCCGCCCTGGACGCTGCTGGACTATTTCCCAGACGACTATTTGATGATCATCGACGAATCGCACATGACCGTGCCGCAGATTCGCGGCATGTACAACGGCGACCGCGCGCGCAAAGAGGTGCTGGTCGACTATGGCTTCCGCCTGCCCTCGGCCATGGATAACCGCCCGCTCAAGTTCGCCGAGTTCGAGCGACGCGTGCGCCAGGTCATCTATACCTCGGCGACGCCCGCCGCCTACGAGCGCGAAAAGAGCACGCAGATCGTCGAGCAGATCATCCGCCCCACCGGACTGGTGGACCCGGAAATCTCGGTGCGCCCCACCAAGGGCCAGATCGACGACCTGATCGGCGAGATCAACGCCCGCGTGCAGCGCCACGAGCGCGTCTTGGTGACGACGCTGACCAAGCGTATGGCCGAGGACCTCTCGGACTATATGCGCGAAATCGGCATCAAGGTGCACTATCTGCACTCCGAGATCGTCACCCTCGAACGCGTGGAGATCCTGCGCGACCTGCGCCTGGGCGAACACGACGTGGTGGTGGGCATCAACCTGCTGCGCGAGGGGCTCGACCTGCCCGAGGTGTCGCTGGTGGCCATCCTCGATGCCGACAAGGAGGGCTTTCTGCGCTCGACCACGTCGCTGATCCAGACCATCGGCCGCGCAGCGCGCCACGTCAACGGCCAGGTGATCATGTACGCCGATACGGTCACCGACTCGATGCGCGCGGCCATCGAAGAGACCGACCGCCGCCGCGCCATCCAGCGGGCCTACAACGAAGAGCACGGCATCGTGCCCGCCAGCATCGTCAAGGAGATCCGCGATCTGACCTCGCGGGTGCAATCGGCGGTGCGCGGCGCGCCCGAGCCCGCGGCCGTCGCCGACATCCCGCGCGACGAGGTCTTCCGCCTCATCACCGAGCTGGAGAAGCAGATGAAGGACGCGGCGGCCGCCCTCGAGTTCGAAAAGGCGGCGCTGCTGCGCGATCAGATCATGGAGCTGCGCCGCGGCCTGGAGGAGCGCGACGACCGCCCCGAGTGGGAGCGCTACCGCGCCCTCGAGGAGCGGCGCACACCCTACAACGCCAGCCGCAAAGGCCGCGCCTGAACATGCAAGGTGGGGTTTGGGTAGGTGTTGGTCGTGCTGCTGCCCCCGGCGCGCCCGGGGCGCGCCGGGGGCAGCAGCACGACCAACACCTACCCAAACCCTTTCCTGGCCTGAGCCGGGCCTGGGCAACGCGCACAGCCCGGCCGCTGCCAGGATGGAGTAATCTGCGATGTCCCATTCTGAATCCATTGGGGTCGCGTACCCCTCCTACCTGCGCTTGTATGAATCGGGCGAGCTCGCCCGGCGCGTCACCGAGGCCATGGCGCAGCTCGCCTGCTGCACGCTCTGCCCGCGCCGCTGCCGGGTCGACCGCCTGGCGGGCGAGCAGGGCTATTGCCGCGCCGGCGCGGTGGCCCGCGTGGCCAGCTGGAACCGGCACATGTGGGAGGAGCCGCCCATCAGCGGCACGCGCGGCTCGGGCACGATCTTTTTCTCGGGCTGCACCGGGGCCTGCATCTTTTGCCAGAACTATCCGATCAGCCAACTGAACCACGGCGACGACACCCCAGTAGAACGGCTGGCATCGATGATGCTCCAATTGCAGCACCAGGGCTGCCACAACATCAACCTGGTCACAGGCACGCATTTCGTGCCCCAGGTACTGGCAGCGCTCGAGGCAGCCATTCCGCAGGGGTTTCGCCTGCCGTTGGTCTACAACTCGAGCGGCTACGATGCGGTCGAGGCCCTGCGCTTGCTGGATGGTATCGTCGACATCTACCTGCCCGATGCCAAGTATGCGGATGATGCGGTAGCCCGCGAGCTCTCGGGCTTCAGAGGTTATGTCGAGCACAACCGGGCGGCGCTCGCCGAGATCTGCCGTCAGGTGGGGCCCGAGCTCGTGTGCGACGCCGAGGGCATTGCTGTGCGCGGCATGATCGTGCGCCACCTGGTGCTGCCGGGCGGCCTGGCGGGCAGCGCCGAGGTAGCGCAGTGGCTCGCAGCCAACCTATCGCCCGGGCTGCACATCAGCGTCATGAGCCAGTACTTTCCGGCCTACAAGGCCGTCGGCGATGCCCGCCTGGGCCGCAAGATCACCGAGGAAGAATACGAGGCCGCCATCGCCGCCTTTGTCGCTGCCGGCCTCGAGGCTGGCTGGCAGCAGGACCCGGACGACGTGATACGTGATGCGTGACACGTGACTCCCGATACGTGACGGGACACGTGATGTGCGACACGGCGGTCACGCATCACGCATCACGTGTCATGCATCACGCGCTTCCTTAGGAGGTTCGCCCCATGCGCGTTCTCATGTTCTCTTGGGAGTATCCGCCCCACGTGGCCGGGGGCTTGGGCGAGCACGTGGCCAACCTGATGCCTGCGCTCGCCCGTCAGGGGGTGGAAGTGCACCTGGTCACGCCTCGCTGGGCCGGCGGCCCCAGCGAGGAAGAAGGCGAGGACTATTACGTCCACCGCATCGACCCGCCCACCTTCGATGCCCCCGACGTGCACACCAGTGCCTGGCAGACCAACCTCGAGCTGGAAAAGCACGCCGAGAACCTGTGGCGCAGCGCCGGCCCCTTTGACCTCATCCACGCGCACGACTGGCTGGTGGCCTTTGCCCCCGTGGCCCTCAAGCGCAGCTTCCGCACGCCCCTCGTGGCCACCATCCACGCCACCGAGCGCGGCCGCGGCCGCGGCTACTTGGGCAGCGACCTCTCGCACCAGATCAACAACGCCGAGTGGTGGCTGACCTATGAGGCCTGGCGGGTCATCTGCACCAGCCACTTCATGGCCGGCGAGGTCAGCGGCTACTTTGGCGCGCCGGCCGACAAGATCGACGTCATCCCCAACGGCGTCTGTGTCGAGCCCTTTGCCCGCTGGCGCGGCCAGGATCTCTCGGCCTTCCGCGGCATGTACGCCCTGCCTGCTGAAGACATTGTCTTTAACGTGGGGCGCGTCGTCTACGAGAAGGGGGTGGGCGTGCTCGTCGAGGCCGTGCCGCGCATCCTGCGCGAGCACCCACAGGCCAAGTTCGTCATCGCCGGCACGGGGGGCTATGCCAGCGAGCTGCGCCATCGCGCATGGCAGCTCGGCGTGGCCGACAAGGTGCTCTTCACCGGCTTTATCCCCGACGAGGACCGCGACCGGCTCTACCTCGTCGCCAACTGCGCCGTCTTCCCCAGCCTCTACGAGCCCTTTGGCATCGTCGCTTTGCAGGCCATGGCCGCGCAGTGTCCAGTCGTGGTGAGCGAAGTGGGCGGGCTGGCCGAGGTCGTGCGCCATGCGGAGACGGGCATCACCGTCTACGCCGATAACCCCGAATCGCTGGCCTGGGGCGTGGTGCACACCCTCAACCGACCCGACTGGGCCCGCCAGCGCGCAGAGAACGCCTACCACATCGTGCTCGAAGAGTACAGTTGGGACGTCATCGCTCGCCGGACCGTTGACGCGTATCAGCGGGTCATCGACGAGCGCGCCGCCTCGGATTGGTAGAGATCGGTTCGTAGTACCGGAGAACGTCGGAGGGCGAGACGCCTGAAGCCGTAGCTTCAGGCGTCTCGCCCTCCGACGTTCTCCGGTACTACAAGCGGCTTCGCCCCTACTCGATCACCTCAAGCATCAGCGGCAGCGTCGCCACCGGCTCGTCGCTCCAGGCATAGGCTGCCAGCACCTGCTGCGCCGCCGCCTGCGCCGAGCTCTCATCGGCAGCATGGATGGTACAGAGCGCCTCGCCCGCTTCAGCCATGGCGCCCACCTTCTTCTGCAGCACGATGCCCACGCGGTGGTCCACCGGCTCGCCCTTGCGCGCGCGGCCGGCGCCCAGGGTCACCGCGGCTAGGCCGACCTGCTCGGCATTGATCTCGCGCACAAAGCCCCGCCGTGGTGCGGGCACCGGCGCCACGTAGGGCGCGCGCGGCAGCACCGCCGCGGGGCTCTCGGCCACGCGCACGTCGCCGCCCTGCGCGCGCACCAGGTCCACGAACTTGTCGAGCGCCTGCCCGGTCGCCAGCATCTCGGCCACGAGGCCCTCGGCCTGTGACAAGGTCGTGGCCCGACCGCCCAGCACGAGCATGTGCGCAGCCAGGGTGCGGCAGTGCTCGTCGAAATCGTGGGGGCCGTGGCCCTGCAGCGTCTCGATGGCCTCGCGCACCTCCAGGGCGTTGCCGACGGCCTCGCCCAGGGGTTGATCCATGCTCGACAGCACCGCGAGCACGCGCCGGCCCACGCCCTTGCCCACCCGCACCATCAACTGCGCCAGCTCGCGGGCGCTCTCCAGCGTCTTCATAAAGGCGCCCAGGCCCACCTTCACGTCGAGGACGATCACATTGGCGCCGGCCGCGATCTTTTTGCTCATGATCGAGCTGGCGATCAGCGGGATCGAAGGCACAGTCGCCGTCACATCGCGCAGCGCATAGAGCTTGCCGTCGGCGGGCGCCAGGTCAGCCGATTGCCCCGCGACCACCAGCCCAATCTGCGCCACCTGCTGCGTGAACTGCTGCGCACTCAGGTCCACCCGAAAGCCGGGGATCGACTCCAGCTTGTCGAGCGTGCCACCGGTAAAGCCCAGCCCTCGGCCCGACATCTTGGCCACGGGCAATCCGGCTGCTGCCACCATGGGCGCCACCGCCAGCGTCGTCTTGTCGCCCACGCCGCCGGTCGAGTGTTTGTCGGCCACCACCGGGCCCAGCGCACCCAGCGAGAGCGTCTGCCCGGAGCTGACCATGGCCATCGTCAGGTCGGTGGTCTCCTCCCAGGTCATGCCCCGCAGCAGCACCGCCATCAGCCAGGCCGAGGCCTGATAGTCGGGGATGGCCCCCCGCGTGTACCCGTCGACAAAGAAGGCGATTTCTTCCTGGGTGAGCGTGCCGCCGTCGCGTTTCTTGGCAATGATGTCGACCGCTCGCATCCGGGTGTGCCTCCTGGCGCACTATTACTGGCCGTATTTGCGCACGTTGGCCAGGTGCTCCTCGAACGTCTCGGCAAAGACGTGCGAGCCATCGCCCTTGGCCACAAAATACAAGTACGGCGTCGAGTCGGGCTGGGCCACGCCTTCGACCGATGACAGGCCCGGGCTGCAGATGGGCCCGGGGGTCAGGCCGCCATGAAGGAAGGTGTTGTAGGGCGAGTCGACAGACTGTGATTCGCCCTCCAGCATCGGCCTCCACCAGCGCTTGGTCTGAGGGTCAAAGCCCTTGGCGTAGGAGACCGTGGGATCGGCCTGCAAGTACATGCCGCGATCGAGGCGCGCCATAAAGACCGCGGCGATGGTTGGACGCTCCGTCGCCACCACGGCCTCGCGCTCCACGATTGAGGCCAGCACCATGGCCTGGTAAAAGCTGAGGCCATGGCTGGCCATGCTGCGGCGCAGCCCGGGGGTCACCTTGCGGTCAAAGTTGCGCAGCATGGTATCGATCACGGCAGCAGGGGTGGCATCGGCCGGGAACTCGTACGTATCGGGGAAGAGGAACCCTTCCAGGCCGTCCGGCGCGCCCTGAGGCCGCTCTTGGAACCAATCGTAGGGGTAATCGTTCTTGCGCATCAGCGCGAGATAGTCTTCGCTCTTGCCGAGGCCGGCCTCCTCGAGCTTGGCCGCCACCTGTTCCATGCGCCAGCCCTCGGGTATCGTCACCAGCACGCCCTTCGACCGGCCATGCTGCAGTTCGGTCACGATCTGGTCCAGCGTCATGCTGGGCGAGAGCTGGTAATCGCCGACTTCGAGGGCATTATCCACGCCGCGGTAGCGGACAACCAGGTTGAACAGCCCTGCGTCGCGAATCAGCCCCATCTGTTCGAGGCGCGGCCCAATCATCGAAGCCGTCTCGCCCGGCTGGATGGAGAAGGCGACCTTGGTGGTATCCTCGGGGTTGACGGGCTGCTCGATGTCGGCCTGGCGAAATGAGAGGTAGATGCCCAGCAGAGTATTGGTCAGCGATTTGGGGGCCTGCGCCCGGCCTGCCACCTCGGGCGTCTCGGTCTCAGCCGTGCCTGCGGGGCCCGCCGACGCGCTGCGTTGCAGCATCGCCCGCATGCCGGCGCCAAAGATGCCGACGATGGCCACCACGGCGATCACAAAGAGCGCCAACCGCAGAGTAGCTCGCCATCTTTCTGTCAACTCACCGCTCCCTTTCCTCGACCGCATCGAGATAGCTCTGCAGGATCACGGCGGCTGCCACAGCGTCTATCCGGCCGCGGAACTCGCGCGACGTCTCGCCGGCGTCATGCAAGAGCCGTTCGGCTTCGGCGGTCGACAGCCGTTCATCCCAAAGTACGATGGGTATACTGAGGCGTTCGGCCAGGCCGGCCGCGTAGCGCTCGACGCGTAGGGCCTGCGGCCCCACCTGGCCGTCGAGAGACAAGGGATGCCCCACGACGACACGGGCGGCCTCATACTCCTCGACGAGGCCGGCGATGGCGGCATAGTCCTCTTGCTTGCTGCGCCGCGTGATCACCTGCAGCGGCCGCGCCCACAAGCCCAGGGGATCGCTCACCGCCACGCCGATGCGCCGCTCGCCAACGTCGAGCGCCAGCACTCTCACCTATTAGCCTCCGCTCAACTGCACGGTGATCCGTGAGGGCATCCAGGGAAGGCGGGGCCACCAACTGGGGCTGATATCGATCTGAGGTGGCTGGCTCAACTCGCACTGCTCGGCCAGCCAGGCCGCAGCGCTCTCGGGGTCCTTGCCGGCGATGCGCCCGCTGACAGCCCGCAGGTTGATAGCCGGCACCAGCGTCGCGCTGGCCGCCGCCCTAAAGCGGACGGCGCCGCTCTCCACCTGCGCGCTGCCGACCGGCGCCTGCACTTTGAGCGTCGCCTCGTTGACCACCAGCGCACTGGTGCTGCGGCTTTCCAGCGCTCGGGTCAGGAGCGCGCGTGTGCCCTGCCCGTCGACGGCCAGCCCCGTCACCAGCACCTTCATCGTCAGGCGCAGTTGCTCGGCCTCTTCGTCGACCTTCTTGTCAAAGACCTCGTCGACAATGGCCACGTCGAGCGAATCGGCGGGGATCCAGTCGCCCTGGCTCAGGCCTGCCACCAGTTCTTCATACGCCCTCTGCTGCAGCTTTTGCACCATCGTCGCGCGCAGGCGATCGCCATCCTGGCTCGCCACCACACTCACGCGCTTCTCATTGCCGCCCTGCACCGGCGCGTCGTTGAGCACCTCCACCTGCACGCTCGGCTCGCCCTCGACCACACGGATGGTCAGCGCCTCGACGTTGCTGCGTGGCCCGGGCTCGGCCGCCTGGATCGGCACGCGCGCCGTGGCCCCATAGGCGCCAGGCAGCGTGACATCCAGCAGGGTGTAGAACTTGATGGGATTGCCATCGGCCGTGCGCACGACCGTCCCCTTGGGCACGGTCGCCTCACTGGTGGTCTTGTTTACCAACACCACATCGCCTGCAGCATGTTTGTCGGAGGCCGAGCGTTTGCCGGTCGTCTGTACCTCATCCTCACCGATGACTTCGAGCCGCACCTGCCGGGCCGGCACGCGGCCCTTCTCATAGTCGACCTGCTGCACCGAGGGGCTGGCCACCACCTCCGCCTCGGCGCTCGCCACATCGCCCTTGGGCTCGAGCACCACCGTCGCACTGGGCACCGCCAGCGCCAGGCCCAGGAGCAACACGAGCACGGCCGCTGCCCCCACGAGCCAGAGCACTGCGTGCTGCGTCACATCGCGCCACTGCAAGCGCCGCAGGGCGAGCGGCTGGCCGCGCTGTTCGCCCGGAGGTGTGACCTCCCCGTAAAGCCGCGGCGCTCGCTCGGGCAGCGGTGCCACGGCCGCATGGCGCAGGTCCCGCTGCGCCGGCCGCCCGCCGCCACCCCGCACCACTCGGCCACTGCCCGATGCCGTTTTCATGCCCAACGACCGGGCCAGGCCGGCCAGATTCGAGTCGTCGGTCACCAGCACCAGATCCAGGGCCAGGGCCTGTGCCGCGCGCTGCACCAGCACCAGGTCGAGCTCGCTGCACAGCGCGCCGCTGCCCACAGGCACCACCAGGGCGACCTGCCCCGATTGCGCCTGCTGCAGCTTTTGGCGGGCGACAAAGACGTTGTCGCCTTCCCCCAACTGTATGGTTTCTCTCAACGAGGTGCCCCCTTGGCATCAGGCGAAGCCCCATGGACCCGCCCTGGCACGGAACGCGAAAACGGCAATGATTGTAAACTATCCAGGAATCCGTGTCAAACCCTTCCGCTCGTAGGTGGGTATCCCAGAATCGTGGGCGGCCCTCGTTCGTAGTACCGGAGAGCGGGTGCGGGGCAGACACCTGACAGGTCTCCGGAGACCTGTCAGGTGTCTGCCCCGCACCCGCTCTCCGGTACTACAGGCGCGTAGGGCTCATAGCGCTCGACTATGCGCCGCGCACCAGTCTACTCGGAGCGCGCTTCCTCGGCCAGGATGATGGCTTCAGCAATCTCCTTCATCGGTTTGCGCGTGTTCATGCTCATCCTTTGGATCTTGCGGAAAGCCTCGGACTCGCTCAGCCCCTGGGTGTCCATCAGAATGCCCTTGGCACGGTCGACCACCTTGCGCGTCTCCAGGGTCTCCTGCAGATCGGCAACTTCCTTTTCCAGGGCGCGGAACTCGGCAAAGCGCGCCAAGGCCACCTCGATCGCCGGCCCCAGGTCCGGCTCGCGGAAGGGCTTGACGAGATAGCCGACGACTCCCGCCTCCTTGGCTCGCCCCACCAGCTCCTGCTGGCTAAAGGCCGTGAGCAAGACCACCGGCGCGATGCGCTCTTGGGTCAGGATCCTCGCCGCCTCGATGCCGTCCATATCGGGCATCTTGATATCCATGATGACGACATCGGGCCGCAGCTCGCGCGCCTGGTTGACGGCACTACGGCCGTCACCAGCCTCGCCGACCACCAGGTAGCCCAGGTTCGTCAGCATCTCGCGCAGGTCCATGCGGATGATCGATTCGTCGTCTGCGATAATCACCCTCGTGCGTTCCACCGTCCCTCACCTCCTAAAGTCGACTTGGGGAAAACCACAGTAGCCTTGACCCCAAGGCCGGCACGTCTCGCATTCTCCAGCATGAACCGCCCTTTGAGGTCCGCTTCCACCAATGTCTGCACGATGCGCAGGCCCAGGCTACCATCGCCGGCCACACTGAAGCCTTCGGGCAGGCCCTCGCCGTCATCTTCTACAAGAAGCGTCACCTGCTCGCCATCGTCCCTCAGGGTAACCACAATCAGACCCTCGTCGCGTTGGTCGTAGCCGTGCTCCAGCGCGTTCTGCACCAACTCGTTGAGCACCAGTGCGCACACCGTGGCCTGCTGCGTCGGCAGGTAGAGGTTGCCGCCCTGCAGCTTGAGGCTAATACGCTTGCTGGGGTCCACCACGCCAGCCATAGTCTGCCCGAGGATGCGCTGGCCCACCTCACGAATGCTGATCACGGCCGACTCGTTCTGCGACAGGAACTCGTGCACCACTGCCACGCTCAGAATGCGGCTGACGCTCTCTTCCAGGAGGCGGATCACCGTGGGATCGCTGGCCCGGCGGGCCTGCAAACGCAGCAGCGAGGCGATCGTCTGCAGGTTGTTCTTGACCCGGTGATGGATCTCCTGGATCATGGCCGACTTGATCTTGAGCTCCTGCTCGCGGCGCAGGGCTTCGGTCGCGTCGTGGATGGTCACGATCACGCCGGCGGGGCGTGAGCTCCCCGGAGCCAGGCGGTGGAACGTCGGCCCCAGGCTGCGCCGGCGGAATGGCAGCGCCTTGCGCACCCAGGCAAAATCGTGCTCGGTGGCCTGTTCCTCAAGGCAGCGCTTTTCGTGCAGCGCCGCCAGCGCCAGGGCTTCATCGCGGGTTTCGAGCACCGAGATGTGCTGGCCCACCAGGCTTTCGGCGTAGCCAAGCCGCCGATACAGGTTTGCCGCGATGCCGCTCACATAGCGTATGCGCATATCGACATCGACGACCATGACACCGTCGTGCTCGCCAAAGGGTGCGAGGTCCTCAGCGCCGGCAAGCTCGCCTCGCAGCGCCGTCTCCTGCAGGCCATGCAACGCTCGGCGAAAGTGGATGCTGCGTCTGAGCTGGCGCTCGTGGGCCAGCCAACTGGTATCGATGCCCAGGACGGCAATCGCCCGCCCCGCATGGCCGTAGATCGGCAAGAGCTCGCGGGCCACCGGCGCCCCCTGGACGGTGGCCGTGCGCACGTGCCGGCGCCACGGGCGCGCGGCAAAAGCCTTGAGCACCTCGGCGCGCACCGACGGCGTGGCGGGCGTGCCGGCCGCAAGCTGTGGGTAGAGCGGCGACAGCGAATTGGGCCGCGCCTGCGCTTCGACCACGACCTGATCCGCACCGCTCATGCGGTATAGGAGAAGGTCCGTCCGGCTCAGGTCGGCCAGGATGGGCAATGCCGCCATCACCTGGCGCAGCAGAGCCCCATCCTTCGCGGCCGGCGCCGGCTGGGCACAGACCCCGTTGTCTCGACTCGTCACCAAAGGAATACTCCACTGAATAGACAAATGGTCGATAGCGCCTACGCCATCGACCATCCTGACCCCCCTTGCTCCAGCACGCCTTCAGGGTCTACGCCCCTCCGCCTGCTATGCGCTGTAGGAACAGATCAGAGAGCTCTGCGCCTCCACCACAATAGCCGTCATCGTCAGACTTCCCGCTCTGGAAACCGCGACTCGCCCTGGTCGCTGAGGAGTCAGGACGCCGTTGCCACACAGACTGCAGAAAGGGCGACCTCTCACGCTGGATTATACTCACCTCTTGCACCGGGTCAAGCATGCCTTGGGGCATATCCCACAGTTGTGGGGCACCCGGGCAATGGCCGGGTTCGTGCCAAGCCCAAGAGCCGGTCGCCAACGATGATGGGACATACCCCTCGCAGCGTGCACCGTTGCCACTTTCGGCCCTTTGTGGTATGCTGGAATAGAAGGCACACTACCAATGGAGGCGCCATGAAAGGTCGCACGCTTCTCATGATCCCCGGCCCCATCGAGTTCGAGCCCGATGTGCTGCAGGCGATGGGGCAAGCCACCATCAGCCACGTCGCCGCCGACTTTTGCGAGGTCTTCGGCCGCGCGCTCGAGCGCATGCGCGAGGTGTTCCTGTGCCCCGGCGGTCAGCCCTTCGTCGTGGCCGGCTCGGGCACGCTGGCCATGGACATGGCGGTCGCCAACCTGGTAGAGCCCGGTGACCGCGCCCTCGTGGTCAACACGGGCTACTTTAGCGACCGCTTCGCCGCCATCCTCGAACGCTACGGCGCGCAGGTGAGCCACGTGCGCGCGCCGGTGGGCGGCGCGCCGGGCGCCGACGAGGTCGAAGCGGCATTGCAGCAGGGCGACTATGCGCTGGTGACGGTCACTCACGTCGACACATCGACCGGCGTGCTGGCCGACGTGCAGGGCATTGCCGCCCTCGCCCGGCGCTACGGTGCGCTCTGCGTGGCCGATGGCGTTTGTGCGACGGCAGGCGAAGAGTGCCGCCAGCAGGAGTGGGGCGTCGACGTCTACCTGACCGCTTCGCAGAAGGCCATCGGTGTGCCGCCCGGGTTGGCACTACTGGTCGCCGGCCCACTGGCCATCGACGCCTGGCGAGCGCGCCAGAGCCCGGTCGCCAACTATTACGCCGATTTCGCCAACTGGCTGCCAATCATGGAAGCCTACGAGGCGCGGCGGGCCAGCTACTTTGCCACGCCCGCCGTCAACCTGGTCTCTGCCCTCGACGTCAGCCTGGGGCACATCCTGGCCGAGGGCCTGGAGGCGCGCTTCCGGCGGCACCGCCGCATTGGCGACGCCTGCAAAGCGGGCATCGCGGCGCTGGGCCTGGGGCAGGTGGCCGCGCCGGCGGTGGCCGCGCACACCATGACGGCGCCCTACTACCCCGAAGGCGTCGGCCCCGAGCTGCTGAAGGCCGTCCTTGGCGCCGGCGCCATCCTGGCCGGCGGCCTGCAGCCCGAGATCAAGACGCGCTACTTCCGCATCGGCCACATGGGCGCCGTCAGCGCCGGAGACCTGTTGGCCACCCTGGGCGCTATCGAGCAGGGCCTGGCGGCTGTGGGCTATCGCTTCGAGCCGGGTGCCGGCGTGGCCGCCGCCCAGCGCGAGCTGCTCAAGCCATAGTGGAGCGCACCTGCATGCGTATCGCCATCGCTTCCGACCATGCTGCCGTTGCACTCAAGAGCAAGATCGTTGCCTGGCTCCAGGCCCGCGGCCATGAGGCGGTGGACCTGGGGCCCACCAGCCCCGAGTCCGTGGATTATCCCGACTATGCCGAGCGCGTGACCGCCGAGATCACCGCCGGGCGCGCTGCAAGCGGCATCCTCATCTGCGGCACCGGCATCGGCATGAGCCTGGCCGCCAACAAGGTGCCGGGCATTCGCGCGGCTGTGGCCAACGACCCCTTCATGGCGCGCCTCGCCCGCGCCCACAACGACGCCAACATTCTGTGCCTCGGCGCGCGCGTCATCGGCGATGGGCTGGCCGAGGCCATCCTCGAGGCCTGGCTCGGCGCCTCCTTTGAAGGCGGCCGCCACGCCCGCCGCGTCGACAAGATCAGCGCCATCGAGCGGCGCTGGTCGGGGCCCGAGGCCGACGCCTGAGCTTTCGGATACGAGATACACCGCAGAGGCGCAGAGGGCGCGGAGGTATGCCGGATCATCCCCGCGCCCTCTGCGCCTCTGCGGTGAAATTCAATCAGCATACACTTATTTGACGCCTCTCCCCTGGCGCCTATAATTCAGACACTACGACCCTCCAAGGCTATGGAACACCCGGACTCTCGCCGACGTCTACCGTCTGACGTCTCTCTACACGGCAGGATAGCAGCGAGATGTGTGAACCGATCTATCGGCCACAAGGCAGCACTCCGCCGCAGCCCCCTGAGGATGGACCCCGCGAGAGCCGAGCGCTCTTTTGGCGTGGCTTTGTGCTCTCTGTGACGGCAATCCTGACCATCTCGGTGGCCGCGCTCGCCGTCGGCCTGGGCACCTATGTCATCATTGCACTGCGGCTGCCCTCGCCCAGCGAGTTACGCGCGCGCGCGGCCTCGTTCGTCAGCACCAAGATCTATGATCGCAACGGCGAGCTGCTCTGGGAGGTCTTCGACCCCACCGGCGGCAGGCGCACCCTCGTGCCGCTCAAAGACATCCCCGATTCGCTGATCACTGCGACGGTCGCGACCGAGGACCCGACCTTTTACTCCAACATGGGTTTCAACCCGCTGGCTATCGCGCGCGCCTTCTGGCAGAACCTGACCCAACGTGAGATCGTCTCGGGCGCCAGCGGCATCACGCAGCAACTGGTGAAAAGCCTCTTTGTCGGCCGCGAAGTCACGTTCAAACGCAAGGTGCAGGAGGCCGTGCTGGCCGCCGAGATCACACGCACCTATGACAAAGACACCATCCTCGAGACCTACCTGAACGAGATCTACTATGGCAACCTGGCCTACGGCGTCGCCGCCGCGGCCGAGACCTATTTCGGCAAAGAGGTCAAAGACCTCACGCTGGGCGAATCGGCGCTGCTCGTGGGCATCGTGCCCGCCCCGGCAATCTACGACCCCTACCAGAACCTGCCGGCGGTGTTGGAGGTCCGCGAGGTGGTACTCGACCGTATGGTCAAGCACGGCTACATCACGCAGCGGGAGGCCGATGCGGCCAAGGCCGAGCCGGTCAAGCTAGCACAGCTCAGGTACGACATCAAGGCGCCACACTTTGTCTTCTACGTGCGCCAGCTCTTGGAGCAGCGGTACGGCACCGATCTGCTCTACCGCGGCGGCCTGCGGGTCGACACCACGCTCGACCTGCGCATGCAGCAAGCCGCCGAGCAGGTGGCACAACAGCGCATCGCCGAGCTGAACGCGCACCGGGCCAACAACATCTCACTGGTTGCCATCGACCCGGCCACGGGCGAGGTCCGCGCCATGTTGGGCAGCGTCGACTATAACAACGATGCCATCGACGGCCAGGTCAACGTGGCCATCCGGCCACGCCAGCCGGGCTCCTCGATCAAGCCGTTGACCTACGAGGCGGCTTTCGAGAAGGGCTGGACCCCGGCCACCATGATCATGGACACCAACGTCAAGTACTCCGATGCGAGCGACCCCAGCGGCTTCTGGGAGCCCTCGAACTATGACAACAAGGAGCACGGGCCCGTATCGGTGCGCACAGCGCTGGGCAACTCGTACAACATTCCGGCGGTCAAGGCGCTGCAGTACGTCGGCATCAGCTCGCTGCTCGAAATGGCCCATCGCCTGGGCGTGAACTCGCTGAATCAAACCAACTATGGCCTGTCGCTCACCCTGGGCGGCGGCGAGGTCACGCTCCTCGAAATGACCGGTGCCTATAGCGCCTTTGCCAACGGCGGCACCTGGCGCCAGCCGGCGACCATCCTGCGCATCAGCGATTCCAGCGGCAAAGAGCTCTACAAGTACGACCCTGGCCAGGGTCGTGCGGCGCTTGACCCACAGCGCGCCTACCTGATCACCAGCATCTTGTCGGACGACAACGCGCGCGCCGCCACCTTTGGGCGCGGCAGCGTGCTCAATCTCTCGGTGCCCGCCGCAGTCAAGACCGGCACCACCAACGACTATCACGATGCCTGGACCGTCGGCTACACCACGTCGCTCGTCACCGGCGTGTGGGTGGGCAACACCGACAACTCGCAGATGGACCGCATCGCCGGCTCGTCGGGTGCGGGGCCCGTCTGGCACGACTTTATGGAGCAAGCGCTGCCCATCATGGCGGCCGAGGGCAAGCAGGCGACTGCCTTCCCGCGCCCTGCGGGCATCGTCGAGGCCGAGGTCTGCGCCGTCTCGGGCCAACTGCCGACGGCCGACTGCCCCAACAGGCGCAGGGAACTCTTTGCGGCCGGAACACAGCCGAGAGAGACTTGCTCAGTGCACCAGAAGGTCAGGATCTGCAAGGTCAGCGGCAGGCTGGCCACCGAGTTCTGCCCGGCGAACACCGTGGAGGAAAAGCTCTTCGAGGCCTATCCCGAGGATGGGCGCGACTGGGCGCTGGCCAACAACAAGCCGCAGCCGCCCAGTGACAAGTGCGATATCCACACCGGCCAGACGCAGATCGGCTTCAGCTCGCCGCGCGATGGCCAGGAGATCAGCGGCCTCTTCGAGTTCCGCGGCACGGTGCTGATGGGCGGCATGCGCATGGTCCGCCTCGAGTTCGGCTCGGGCGAGGACCCACGCCACTGGATGACGATCGCCGAATACCCCTCGACCGGCATCTTCGATGGGCATCTCAGCCACTGGACGACTAGTGACGTACCGAACGGCGTCTACACGGTGCGCGTCTTGGCCCTCGACGGCCAGGGCAACACACAGGAGGCGAGGGTGCGCGTGCGGGTGAACAACCAGGCCACGCCGGCACCCACACCCTTTCCGACCCAAACGCCCTCGGCGACGGTGACCGCTGCGCCGACGCGCGGACGCACACCCACGCCAACGCCCGCGCCGAGCGCCACGAGCACGCCCGAGCCGACCGCGGCCCCGCCCACCGAGGAGCCGCCCACGGCCGAGCCAGCACCGACCAGCGAGGCCAGGCCAAGCTCCACGCCGTGACGGCCCGAACAAGTTCGGGAGTCCGAGTGAGTGCTTGTGAGGGAGAGGTGCAGCGACAGGCCGGGGCCGCCTTCGGGCGGCCCCGGCCTGTCGCTGCACCTCTCCCTCACAAGCACTCAGGGCAAGTAGTTCAGCGGGTTCTGCAGCGCGCCGTTCAGATAGATCTCAAAGTGCAGGTGCGGGCCGGTCGAGTTGCCCGTGGAGCCCACCCTGCCGATGAGCTGCCCCTTCTGCACCGACTGGCCGGCCTGGGCGATGACGACGCTCATGTGGCCATACAGGGTGCGGTAGCCATTGCCGTGATCGATGACAACGTGCAGGCCATAGCCAACGTTGCTCCAGCCTGCTTCCAAGACGTAACCCGAATCGGCGGCATAGATCGGCGTGCCCGTCGCCGTGCCGATGTCGATGGCCACGTGCCACGCCCAGGGGTACTGGGTAAGGTAGCCGGTCGTCGGCCACATGAAGCGGCCCGTCGCCGCGTAGGCCGAGCTGCCGGCCCCGGCCGCCGCATAGCGCGGCGCGAGCCCGCCCTGCAGCTCGGCTCCAGGCAGGAACAGCTTCTGGCCCACTTCGAGGGTATAGGGCTCGACCAGGTTGTTGTCTTGATAGGCAATGATGGTCGCAACGTCGGTCTTGTGGTCTTGCGCGATCGACGAGAGCGTCTCGCCGGCCTGCACCTCGTGCAGCACGCCCGATTCGGGCAGGATCACCAGCTCTTGGCCGAGCTTCAGGAGGTCGGGGTTCCCGGCCAGCTCACCATTGGCCGATAGGATGGTATCGGGCGTGACGCCGAATTGCTCGGCCAGGCGCAGGACCGTGTCGCCCGGCTGCACCGTGTAGGTCACGGTGCCGCGCTGCTGGGCTGCAAGGGTCGCCTGCCCCGAAGGCGCGGCCGCCGGCGCCTCGCCCAGCGCCGTGCGCGGCTGGGCGAGGCGCACCAAGAAGCCGGCGCTGCCGCGGGCGCTCGTGTGTCTGTCGGGGGCGATCGCATCGGCAACGGTGGCCGGCAGGGCCGCGCTGACCGGGCCCGCCCAGCCCGCAAGGCCGGAGAGCTGGCTCGTGACAATGGCCGCGACGGCAAGGCCCGTGACCGTAGCATGCATGCCCCAGCGCGACAAGGCGGGGAAATCGTTCCTGGCTTCCAGGAAGGTGCGGCTGGCAGCCTGGATCCAAGCTCCGGCGGGCCAACCGCGCGTCACGCGCAGCCAGGCACGCCGTGCTCCATCCAGTGTGGAGTGCATCTGTGGTGGTGACCTCGAGTCTAGACGACCTGAAGACCTGCCCTATCCGAGAAGCCGGACCCGGCCCCAACAAGACGGCCCCAACAAGTTGGGGAGTCCGGGCTAGTCCCTACTCAGAGTGTTCAGGAACTCTTCATTGGTGCGCGTTCGCGCCAGGCGCTCGATCACGGGCGCCAGTGCCTCGTTGCCGCCGATGGCGTCGATCATGCGGCGCAGAGTCCAGACCTTGGAGAGGGTCTCGGGCGGGATGAGGAGCTCCTCACGCCGCGTGCCGGAGCGCTCGATATCGAAAGCCGGGAAGATGCGGCGTTCGGCCAGCTTGCGGTTCAGGTGCAGCTCCATGTTGCCGGTGCCCTTGAACTCTTCATAGATGACGTCGTCCATGCGGCTGCCGGTGTCGATGAGGGCCGTGGCCATGATGGTCAGGCTGCCTCCCTCCTCGATATTGCGCGCACCGCCAAAGAAACGCTTGGGCGGGAAGAGCGCCGCCGGGTCGAGGCCGCCGGAGAGGGTGCGCCCGCTGGGCGGGACGATCAGGTTGTAGGCGCGCGACAGGCGCGTGATGCTGTCCAGCAGGATCACCACATCGCGGCCGCCTTCAACCAGGCGCTTGGCCCGTTCCAGCGCCATTTCGGCCACGCGCACGTGATCCTGCACCGGGTCGTCAAAGGTCGAGGCGACCACTTCGGCTTCGACGGAGCGGTCCATGTCGGTAACCTCTTCCGGCCGCTCGCCGATCAACGCAACCATCAGGTGCACGTCGGGGTGATTGCCGCTGATGCCGTTGGCGATCTGCTTGAGGACGGTGGTCTTGCCTGCCTTGGGCGGCGAGACGATGAGGCCGCGCTGGCCGCGGCCGATAGGCGCCAGCATGTCGAGCAGGCGCGTCGCCAAGATGTTGGGCGTCGTCTCCAGCTTGAACTGTCGCAGCGGGAAGATCGGCGTCAGGTCCCCAAAATGGGGCCGGCGCTTGGCCGCCTCCGGATCGAGGCCATTCACCGCCTCCACGCGCAGCAGGCCATAGTACTTTTCCGTGTCTTTGGGCGGCCTCACCTGGCCAATGACCATGTCGCCAGTGCGCAGCCCAAAGCGACGGATCTGCGACTGCGAAACATAGACGTCGTCGGGCCCGGGCAAGAGGTGGTCGGAGCGCAGGAAGCCAATGCCATCCTGCACGATCTCCAGAACGCCACCACCAAAGATCAGGCCCTGTCCCTCGGCCTGCGCACGCAAGAGCCGGAGGATCAAGTCGGACTTTTTGAGCCGGCTGTACCCCGAGATGTTTTGCTCTTTCGCGATCTCGCGCAGCTCTGTGAGGGTTCGTTCTTCAAGCTCTGCTATGTCCACTGCACACTCCCACTCACGCTCTACATCCAGCGTGAATCTCGGCATCGCTCAATTGTCTACGGCCGAGTGCGAATTTCGAACAGCCGCTATGGCCAACAATCCTCTGCTGGCCAAGGGCGCATAAGGCTGTTTTGGGGCTAATACCCATGGGAAGACCCTGACGGACATTGAGGGGAACGGGACCGGGGGCGCGCCCTGAGCGCTCGTCATGCCCCCAAGAATAGATGCTGAAGGCACCCAATTGTGGTTACCGTCGATTATAGCACCGATTGCACAGTCCGTCAAATCCGCTGCCCCCGCGAGGGGTCCTAGTGCTACAACCGTACTTGGCGCTGCCACTGCTGGCTATCCGGGTAGCTGCCGGCTGACACGCTCCGCAGCCTCCCGGCCGTGGCCCGGAAGGGGTCTTTTTGGCGGGTTGGCCAGAGCCGTGGCCGCCCCATGGGCGCAGCGCAACCTCCGCAAGCACAGGTGCCTGTGCGCCCGCGGGCGGCCACGGCTCTGGCCAACCCGCCAAAAAGACCCCCCAAAAGGCCCCGTTCCGGTCATACGCGAAGCGCTGTACCCGGATCGCGCGCCTTCCCAGACAAGTCCGGTAGTCGTGCTAGTTCCCGAGAGGATAGGCGAAAAAGACGGCAATGTCTTGGCTGGAGTAGAGTTGGTCGTTGAAGCCACAGAATGTGCACCCCAGCCGCTGGCAGAAGCAGAGCGCGGGATAGTTCTTGGTCGAGCTCTCCAACACCAACTGGCGCATGCCCCCGCGCCGCGCCCATTCGGAGGCCGTCTGCAGCAGCCGGCTGCCGATGCCACGGCGACGGTAGCGCCTGGCGACCACGAGATGGTGCACCCAACCCACGCCGTCCCACGGCTGCACGCGCACATCAACAAAGCCCAGCACTTGCACCCCCTGGGCTGCGACCAGGAAGCACTCGTCGCGCTCCCAATCGTCCTCCAAGCGCGTCAAGGGTCGGGGATAGGGCACACGCATCGCCCGTGGCAGCCTGGCCTGGCGGAAGGCAATCACCAGCTCACTGCCCGCGCTGCGTTCGTCCATCTGCCAGACGTGGTCCGTCTCGGTCGAGGCATCGATCTCGGCGCAGATAGCCAGCTCTTCGGGGAACGCGCGGCGAACGATCACGGCTGCTCTCCTGGTGTCGCGTGCGAATCGGTGGCGGGTGAAGGCCTTGTTGCGGGTGCAGGCTCTGCGGCGGGCTGTTCATCCCAAATCTTGCCGTAGAGATAGAGCACGACGATCTTTAGGGCGGCGGCGGTAGGCACAGCCACCACCAACCCGGTGAAGCCGGCCAGTTGGCCGCCGGCAAAGAGCGCGAACAGCACCAGGAGAGGGTGCAAGTCCACGATCGGGCCGACCAGGTTGGGCACCACCAGTTGGTCTTCAATCTGCCGCAGCACAGTATACGACACTACCACCACGAGCGCAAGCGTGAGGTTGGACCAACCGAAGGGCGTGTTCGGCTGGAACAGGGCAATGGAGACGGCCACGCCGCCGGCCATGAGCGGCCCAAAGAAAGGCACGACTTCGAGCACCCCGCTGATCAGCGCTACGATCAGAGCATACTGCACCTGCAGGATCGAGAGTGTGACAAAGTGCGCCGCGGCCATGACAAGGATCAGCAGCAGTTGGCCACGGATGTAGGCGCCCATCACGCGGTCGATGGCCCCGGCGAGGCTCAGGAATTCACTGCGCTGCGCACGCGGCACCAGGCGGGGCAGGAATGCCGCCAGGTTCGGCCAGGCTCGCAGCAGGTAAAAGGTCGCGATCAGGAACAGCACCGCCTGACCCACGCCCTCGATAACGTTAAAGACCGCGGGAATGGCATGGCTGGTCACATACGTCACCAGGTTCTGCAGGTTGCGCATGATCTCGTTGACCAGCACCTGCGGATCGATGGTGAGCCCATAGACCTGGATCTGCTGGGCGAGCAGCGTCTCGTTGACGAACGCCAGCCGATCCATCAGGTTGGTAAGGATCTGGGGCGTCGCAGCCGCGAGGCCCTTGGCCTGCGCGATGAGCAACGGCACCAATGCCGTCAGCGCCCAGGCGACCGCCGCGAGGCCGACGAGGTAGAGCAGCGTGACGATCCAGATGCGCCGCAAGCGCAGCCGCGCCTCCAGCCAGTCGACGATCGGGCTGAGCACATAGGCCGTAATGGCAGCCCACACGAACGGACCGAGGATGCGCCCCACCCGCGCGAGCAACCATATCGTGAGCGCCAGGCCCACGGCGAGGATGATGATCTTGGCTTGCCTGGAGAAACGCACCGGTGCCGAGACACCCTGGCCTTCCATGCTCATTCTCCTAAGAAGGCGATGCCGGAGCGCTGAGCGCGGCAGCCAGCGAGTCGCCTTCGCGCACGCGGTAGGCCAGGATGCCTGTCTCAACGAGCGCTTGCAGGACCCCTGTTGCCCGCCGGCGCGAGCCAAAACTGCTGGGATCGACCACGACGCCAATGCCACGTACGCCACGGCGGCTGAGGTCACGCAGGGCCTCCACCCAGGCGGTGTCGGCAGATGGCGTGAGAACCACAGCAACCGAGTTGCGGCCGAACGACAACCCCTCCGCCATCAGCAGGCGATCGATGCCGACGTCGCCGCCCGCCCGGATGACGGCCAGGGTCTCGAGGATCTTGCTCAACTGGCGATCGCCGCGGTCGGGCTGCACGGCTTCGCGGCGCTCGCCATAGGCCAGCAAGCCCACGGCTCGCTTCTGGGCGATAAAGTAACGCGCGATGCTGGCCGCCGCCGCCACCAGATACTCCTCGGTCGAGGGGTCCAGCGCCGTGGCGCGACGCGCCGGCAGCACGGGCAGGTCGCCATGCTTGTCGAACGAGACCTCCAAGCGCTGCTCGGCCTGCACCGCCCTGTCCATGTCGACACAGAGCCACACGTCGGCCGTTGGGTCGAGCTCGAACTCTTTGACGATCAGGCGCCCTGTGCGCGCGGTCGACGGCCAATGGATGCGGTTGAAGGAGTCGCCGGGGTAATACTCGCGCACGCCGGCGACGTTGGTCGTCACATAGTGGGTGCGGCGGTGCATCGTGCCGCCGCCCACAAGTTCGCCGCTGAGCGCCCCAAAGCGGTGCAGGTCGACCATCAGGGGAAAGACCACGATGCTCGACGTCGGCGTGAGCTCTCGGCGCTGCACAAACATGCCAAAGGGATCACCACTGACCAGGCTCACCGGCCCCAGCCTGAAGCGCCCACGACGCCGGCAGGTCGTGCGCACCGCCCAGCCATGCTCGCGCCCCGAGGCCAGCGCGTTGATGACCATGCTGGCCCGATGCTCCGGCAACTCGGAATGGTCGCGCACCTCCAGCCACAGCCTGGGCAGTGGGCCGCGATTGCGCAGCAAGAAACGCTCCTCGGCCACGTTGCCTACCTGCGCGCGGCTCGACAACGTCTCACGGTCTACCTGCACCCAACTGACGTTGTACCAGGCCCACAGGTACGACAGCACGGTCACGCCAAGGAGCGAATAGGTCAGGTTGTAGAGGATCGGCCTGCCGGTGAACAGGGCTCCGGCAAGCGCAACCCCCATCAGGAGCAGGATGACGATGCTGTGCTTCATGATTAGTGCCGGTAGACCTGACAGGTCTCCGAAGACCTGTCAGGTCTACCGCCCCCCAACCAGCGCCGCACCTCGCCGCTGAGGAAATACCAGGCTGCCTGCAGCAAGTTGAGCTTCACCAGGCCCACGGGCAGCTCCAGCTCGCGTTTGTCGCACACGGTCGACATATTGGCCTGATCGACCAGCGGCTTGAGCGCCAGCAGCCGAGCGCGTCGCTCTTCAGCCGGCAGGGCCATGGCGCCGTCGACCTCGGCGCTGAGCGCAACCGCCGCCTTGATGCGCGCCTCCGTGGCCGCCGCCTGCACCTCGCCCACCAGGCCATAGCGCGCCTTGAGACGGTTCAGCCGCAGCCCAGCCTCGTAGGAGCTGGCCACAATCTCATCGCGCGTCATCCAGCGCGTTTCATAGTTCAGCACGTACTTCCAGCTTGGCTGCAGCAGCGCCCGGCGGTGCTCCTCCAGCGTGCGGCAGAAGAAGCGATAGCCATAGCGCTCCGGCTGCTCGAACGCTGCGCTCCCCGGGTCCACAAAGGGCGCCAACGGCGAGATGAAGGGGAAGAGCCGCCCATCGGGGCCAAAGCGCTCGAGGAGGGTGCCGCAATAGTCCACCGTCGCCAGCACCGAATCGTAGGTCTGCTCGGGCAGCCCGATCATAAAGAACACGTCGAGCCGCCGGCAGCCCGCATCAAGCGCGGCCCTGAGCGTGGCCTCCATGGAGGCGTTGTCATACCCCTTGCCGAACGCTCGCCGCACCGCGGGGTCGTGCGACTCCAGCGACACTTCGAGGGTAAAGTTGGGCAGCGCCTCTCCGACCTGCTGCAGGAATTCGGGCGTCGCCGGCCTAAAGAGCTCGACGATCACCGGGCCGCTGTAGCCGCGCACGGCGTCGAGGAAGCGCCGCGCATAGTCGTCGCCCGCCTGCCGCAGATCGCCGAGGATGAAGATCGGCCCGTTGATAAAGCGCGCGACGTTGCGCACGTCCTCGGCCAGCCGCTCTGGGCTTCGGAAGGCCGGGCCACCGGTGCGGCCGAAGGTGTTCCGGAAGGTGTAGGCCGAGCCGCCACACGTGACGCAGTTCTGTGTGCAGCCGCGCACGCTCAGCGCCGCCGTGATCGGATAGTCGAGCCAGTTGTGGAACGGCACTGTGCTCAAGAGGTCGCGGTAGGTCGCCACCGAGCGCACGACAAAGCGATAGTCGAGCGCGACGTCGTCGATGCTCTGCGGCACGTACGACACTGGGTTGGCGTGCACCGTCCCGTCGGCGCCGCGCCACGCCACGTTGGGCACATCAATCGGCTCGCGGCCGGCCAGGATGCACTCCAGGAGCTGGCGCATCGGCTCCTCTGTCGAGTCGCCGCGCACCACATAGTCCACGTACGGCAGGCGCAGCAGCTCCTCAAAGTAGTAGCTCGAGGAGAACCCACCCAGGATAACCGGCGTATCGGGATGGTGCCGCTTGGCCAGCTCGGCCACGGCCAGGGCGCCGTGGGCGTGGGGCAGCCAGTGCAGGTCGATGCCAAACGCAGCCGGCCGCAGGCCTCGGATCATGGCTTCGGCGTCAAAACGCCTATTGCGCAGCATGCGCAGCGCCAGGTTGATGATGCGCACGCGCCGACCATGGCGCTCCAGGTACTCGGCGATGGTCGTAAAGCCGATGGGGTACATCTCAAAGACCGGCGTCGACGGCACAAGGTCGCTGACGGGGCCATAGAGAATCGACTGATCACGGAAATCGTACACGCTGGGCGCGTGCAACAAGATGAGATCGGGAGAAGGCATGCGCTTCCTTGCTAGGCTCGTCCGACGCGCACCCGGGTGCCAGGCACGGGGGTCGAGCGCAGAATCTCTTCGACCACGCCGCGGGCATCGACGTTCTTGATCCGCGCCGAAGGGCTGATGATGATGCGGTGGGCCAGCGTCGGCTGGGCCATGGCCTTGATGTCGTCGGGGATCACATAGTCGCGCCCGTCGAGCGCAGCCCAGGCCCGCCCCGTCTTGTAGAGCGCCAGCGCCCCGCGAGGGCTCGCGCCCAGGTACACATCGGGGTGCTTGCGCGAAGCGGTCACCAGGTCTACGATGTACTCTTTGACCAGGTCCTCCACGTGGACCTCGCCCATCCCCTGCTGCAGCTCCTTGAGCTCCTCGATGGACATGACCTGTTCGATGCGCTCCAGGGGGTGGGTGCGCTGCTGCGAATCGAGTATGGCGATTTCGTCGGCCGGGCTGGGGTAGCCCAGGTTGATGCGCATCAGGAAGCGGTCGAGCTGGGCCTCAGGCAGGGGGAAGGTGCCCTCGTACTCGATGGGGTTCTGGGTCGCCAGCACGAGGAAGGGCTGCGGCAGGGCGTAGGTGACGCCGTCCACGGTCACCTGCCGCTCCTCCATGCACTCCAGCAGGGCCGACTGCGTTTTGGGCGTGGCGCGGTTGATCTCGTCGGTGAGGACGATATGCGCCATCACCGGGCCAGGGCGGAACTCGAACTCGCGTGTTTTCTGGTTGAAGACCGAGACGCCGGTGACGTCGCTGGGGAGCAGATCGGGCGTGAACTGGATACGGCGGAACATGCCGCCGACCGATTTGGCAATGGCCTTGGCCAACACCGTCTTGCCGACGCCCGGCACATCCTCGATGAGGATATGCCCCTGGCAGAGCAGGGCAGTGAACGCCAGGCGCACCTCGTGGTGCTTGCCCAGGATGACCTTGTCGACGTTGCCGAGGACGCGCTCGGCGATGGGCGCCAGATCCTTCATCGGCGGCTCCTTGCCCCAGGCAATGCTGCGATGTTCCGCCGATTACGTTCGGCGGCCTTGCGCCTAAGATACATGATACCCTGGCAAAAGTCAAGGAATCGCCCACCCGGTCAGGAAACCTGACAGGTCTCCGGAGGCCTGTCAGGTTTCCCCGAGCCTAGACGGTCACGAACATGTCCTTCATGTCCATGGGCATCTGGCTGACGACGTCCTGCCATTCGCCCTCGCCGACCGCGTCGCGAACGACGGAGAGGATGCCCTTGGCCACCTGTTCGGCCTGCGTGGGCTTCATCAGATCCAGATCGCCCTGGATGCGGCCGATGTAGGTGTCGCGGTCCATCTTTTGCACGCCGGGGCGGCGGCGTCGGATGAACTCGGCCATCTCGTGAGGCAACTGCGCGGCCAGATCGTTGGCCTCTTCAGGCGTGAGCCGGTCGGCCGTCGCCGCCAGCACCGAGCGCGTTGCCGTCTCGGCCTCTGTTTTGTCCGTCAGGTCCAGTCGCTGCTGCACCGCGCCCAAGAACTCGTCTTTGGTCATCTCGTTTCCTCCAGATCGAGTAGCGGATAGCGTATGGCCTATGGCGTATGGCCCGATGCGAACCGCTCGGCCAGCCATATCCCATAGGCCATAGGCCATCAGCCATCAGCCATACGCCATACGCCATCGGCCATCCGCCAGCGCCTGGAGGTCGGCGTGCAGCTCGGCGCGCCAGCGTTCACTGCGCAGGGCCGCCGCCGGGTGGTAGGTGATGAACACGGGCAGGCCCTGGGCGGTGAGGTTATAGTCCTGGCGCCAGGTGCCGTGTTCCTGGGTCATCTTGACCGTATCGGCGAGAAGCGCCCCGGCCGCTGTAGCCCCCAGGGCGACCACAGCCTTGGGGGCGACCAACGCCATCTGCCGCACCAAGTAGAGGCCGGTGCAGATGGCGATCTCGTCGACCCGCGGCCGGCGGTTGCCGGGCGGGCGGCACTTGACGATGTTGGTGATGTACATGGCTGCCGGGTCGAGGCCGGCCTCGTGCATCTCGTGGCGCAAGAAGCGCCCAGATGCGCCCACAAAGGGCAGCCCCGCGGCATCCTCTGCGGCCCCCGGCGCCTCGCCCACCCAGAGGAGTTCGGCGTCGAGCGGGCCCTCGCCCGGCACGGCCACACCGCGCGTCGCCCCCAGGCGGCACTCCAGGCAGATGCGCACCTGGCCGGCGAGCTGCTGCAGCGCCTGGGCTCGCTCATCAGCCATCAACAGGCCCTGTGCAGCACGGGCGCGCCCTCTCGCAGCCAGGCAAACCGTTCGGGATGGTGTACAAAGGCGCTGTAGAGCGGCATCTCCTCCACCACGCCAACGTCCGGCGCCTGCAGCGGCGCCTCCTCGTGGAGCGGCGGCAGCGGCTGGGCGTAGTGGGGGTTGGCCTCAGCGGCAGGCGTGCCGTCGCGCGCGACGACAGAGTAGGCCGCGCCGTGCATACGCTCGTAGGTCAGGTGCACCGGCCAGGCCTCGGCCGCCACTAGGCACGACAGCGCCAGGGGCTCGCTGCCCAGGTTGACGATCACCACGCCATAGTCGGCCGGCACCACCACTTTCTGGCCAGGGTGCGCCTCGATCCAGCGCACGTCGCACAGCCGGATGGCGCCGTCTGTTGCGGTCGGCTCCTCGGCCGGCTGTTGCGCCAGCAGGAGCGCATGGCCGTGTAGCACGCCGTATACCTCCGGACACTGCGCCGCCTCGGTGCACGACGCCGTGTGGCCCCACGTCTTGATGAACTCGCGCCCCACCCTGCCCGCGCGCAGCAGCAGCAAGTCGTGCCGCACCCCGTGCTCGTGAAAGACGCCCTCGTCGGTCGCCAGGGCCACCTCGCGGTACTTGTAGTAGGGTATCTCTGGGCCAGGCGCGTCGGGATCCAGCAGCACCTGCCGCAGCAGGCGCCGAGGCTGCGGATCGGCGCGCAGCCCGAGCAATGGCTGCGCCAGCACCAGCGCCTCCTGCTGCGGATCCAGCCACAGCGGCAGGCCGCTCGCGTCCGACAGGTCGACCATGCCCCGGCCGCACGCCTGCGCTTCACGAGTATTGCCGGGCGCCTCGGGTGCGCTGCCGGCCCGCTCGGAGTGCCCCGCCACCAGCCGGCTAGTGATAGTCGGGTAGCTCTGCCACGGCACGCCGATCGACGGCCAGTACAATACCGGTCTTCTCATCGCCCTCCTCAATCCATACGGCCGGGATCGCCTTAACGTGCGCGCCCCGCGTGACGACGACGTCAACCAGCGCACCGGTGGGCAGGTGCATGACCACTTCCTTCAGGCTGCCCACGCGTCTGCCGTCGCGGGCGCGCACCGCCGTCCCCTCGCGCAGCACGAGGCTCCCTTCGGGCACGCTGCGCCATACCTCCACCACATTGGCCTGATCGGTCGTATGGTCGCTCACGAGGTACTGCAGCGCAATCGCCGGCGTGCGCGTCCAGAGGCCGGGCGCCGACTCCGCGGGGTGCTCCGCTGTGCCTGTCTCGATGCCAGTGAGCGGGATATAGGCGCGCTCCTCCAACTCCGGCATATCTCCCAGCTCAGGCGCCGTCAGGTCGAGCTGCACGCGGTGGCCCCGCACCTGCGCCACAGCGGCGACGGGCACGACCCGGTCCACCGTCACCGCCAGCCCATAGCGCACCACAAGGTGTGAGACGGCGCGACGGTCAGGGTCGAGCACCACCCCCGAGACCAACCCGATCATGTACCCGTCGGCCGTCCACACCTGGGCACCAAAGTCGATGTCCACATCCATGCCGCCCGGCGCTTCACCGTGGCTGCTCATGACGTAGGGTGCCGGACCGTAGGCGCGGCTTGTTGCCGCGGGACTCCGCTACGCGGCACGATGCCGCGGCTGCAGCCCTGGTTGGAGACTGCTTCGCTGCGGCTGATCTGAAAATGCTCCCAGGCGCCGTAGCCTAGCCCCTTGGGGGCATGATGTCTGCTCAGAAACTTGGACAGCGTCATTGCGAGCCGCAGCGAAGCGATCTCCAATGTCCGACGTGGAGTTGCATCGCTTCGCTCGCAACCTGGGGATTGCTTCGTCGGCGGCTGCGGCCGCCTCCTCGCAATGACAGTCGCAGCTTCTGTGATGGCACAGACTGCACCGCGGCCTGGGGTACTCGCAATGACGGAGCGCATGCCGTCAGCCCTGGCGCTGCTTGTGCCGTGGGTTTTTGCTGCAGATGATACGTACGACGCCCCGGCGTTTGATGACGCGGCAAGCGTCGCACATGCGTCTGACCGAGGGTTTGACCTTCATCGATCACCTCCTCTAGCGCATGGTCCGGAGGTCATACAGCCAGCCCAGGCCGATCAGTTGGTCGGGGGTGGCCAGGCTCTTTTCGAGGTCGGCCAGCAGCGCATCGTAGCCGTAGCGTTGGTTCCAAATCTGGCCGAACACATCGGGCACGGCGCCGGGGCCAAAGCGATCAGAGACCTCCTGGATATTGGTGCTCATCTGCTGTGGCTGCAGCTCTACCCGGTGCAGCTCGACAAACCGCGACATGGGGATGGGCAGCTCCTCCGAGCGCAGGGCATCGAAATGCCCCAGCATCCAGCCGCCCACCTCAAAGGCCGCGTCCACGTTCGGCAGCCGGAAATCGTCGGGGTCGGGGTTGTGGCCGCACTCGCCAAAGCCCAGCTCCCACTTGGCAGCGAGGGTATTGGCGATGCCGTCGAGCGCCTGCCACAGGTTGAGCGCGTCGAGCCGGCGCGCCTCGAAATAGTCGGGGTCGCTCAGCCGCGGATAGTCGAGGCCGGCAGAGTCGACATAGCTGACCAGCATGTTCTTGATGCGCTCCCAGTGATAGGCGCCGGGGTCCTGCAGATAGGGCATGATATCGTCGAGGACGGCAAGTATGGCCGGCGAGATGAAGCGAAAGTAGCGGTCGTAGGCGTCGATGCTCCAGCTCTGCTCGGCGAGCACGTTCGTCTCCTGTCGCAGGCGCACGGTGACGTCCTCCAGGGTGCGTTCGTGCTCCTTGGGCAGCGTCTTCAGGGCAAAGGTCCCCTCCACGAGCTTGGGGGGCGTCGACGGCAGCCTGGGGGGGCCCCCTCCATAGTAGGCTTCCCACGTATCCCACGGTATGTAGGTTTTGCGCAGCCCGAATGCATACAGGTTGACCGGAAAGCCCACGGTGGTGTCGAAGCGGACCTCATAATCCACCAGGCGCCCCTCGGTGGCCACGTATCGGGGCGGAAGCACGCGTCTCAACATGTCCTGCCTCTTGCCTCATAGCGATGTGGGTAAACCTGACAGGTCTCCCATCATAGGGGCCGAGCAAGATATGTGCCATGCAACTGCTCAGCCTGTCATTGCGAGCCGCAGCGAAGCAATCTCCAACGTGGCCGTGGCGCGCATGGGTGGGGATTGCTTCGCTGCGGCTCGCAATGACAGGCTGAGCAGTGACTGTGCCATACCCTTTGCTCGGCCCCTGGAACTGTGGTACACTGGGCACATTCGGGCTGGCACTGAAAGGAGCGTTCGGCGTGGTGAAGAAAGGACGGGTCTTCTCCGGCGCCCGGCCGACCGGCCGGCAGCACCTCGGCAACCTGTTGGGCGCCATTCAGAATTATGTCGCATTGCAGGATGAGTATGATTGCGTCTACTGCGTCGTGGACCTGCACGCTCTGACGACGCTGCAGGATACGCATCTGCTGCGCAGCAACACCTACGAGATGGTGCTCGACTGGCTGTCGGCCGGGATGGACCCCGACAAGAGCATCATCTTTGTGCAATCGCACGTGCCCCAGGTGACCGAGCTGCACACCATCCTGTCGATGGTCACGCCCATGGGATGGCTGTCGCGCCTGCCCACGTTCAAAGAGAAGGTTCGCCAGCAGCCCGACAACGTGAACTATGGCCTGCTCGGCTATCCGGTGCTCATGGCGGCAGACATCGCCCTGTACCGCGCCGATACCGTGCCGGTGGGCGAGGATCAGGTGCCTCACCTCGAGTTCACGCGCGAGATCGTGCGCCGCTTCAACAGCCAGTTCGGCCAGGTGCTGGTCGAGCCGCAGCCCAAGCTCACCGCCACACCGCGCATCATGGGGCTCGATGGCGTGCACAAGATGAGCAAGTCGCTCGACAACCACATCGAGATTGCCGCGACGCCCGAAGAGATCCAAAAGCGGGTCATGACCATGGTCACCGATCCGGCACGCCGCTACCGCAGCGACCCCGGCAACCCCGATATCTGCAACGTGCACATATTGCACCAGATCTTCTCGCGCACGCCCGGCCGCACCGACGAGATCGCCCATGCCTGCCGCCACGCCGGCATCGGCTGCGTGGAACACAAGCGCGAGTTCGCCCGCGACCTGGCCGAGGCCCTGGCGCCCCTGCGCGAGCGCCGCGCCGAGTTCGAGCGGGACCCCGACCGCATCTGGGATATCCTGGCCGACGGTGCGCGGCGGGCTGGGGAGATCGCAGACCAGACGATGGGCGAGGTGAAAGAGGCAGTGGGGTTGCCCTGAGGCGTATTGAGCCGGGAACGCGGAACGGCCCCGGCATCCCCGCGGGGGTGCCGGGGCCGTTCCGCGTTCCCGGCTCAATACGCCTCAGGGCCGCACGAGCACCTTCAATGCCCCGCGCGTCGCCGCCCGCTCGAAGGCGCGCAGGCCGTCGTCGAGCACATACTCGCTGTCCACGAGCGACTCGACATCGACCAGGCCCCGCTCGAGCAGGCGCAGGGCGGGCGCAAAGGGTCCGCAGCGCGAGCCCAGGAGCGCCACTTCGTCGACCACGGCCCCAGTCAGGTCCACCTCGTTCTTGCCGTGGAAGGTGCTCTTGAGCACCAGCCGGCCGCGGGGCCGCACCAGGCGCCGCGCCAGGGCGAACCCCTCGGCCTTGCCGGTGCAATCGACCACCACGTCGCAGGCGCGCTCGAGCGCCGAGGGCACATCGCCTTCGAGACAGGCGGCAACGCCGCGACGGCGCAGGATGGCCAGCTTGTCCTCGTGCCGGCCAATGGCCGTGAGCTCGACGCCCAGGAGCGCCAACACCTGCGCCACGAGCAGCCCCAGCTTGCCGTCGCCCACCACGGCCACGCGCTCGGTGGGCCGGATGTGCGCCTGCTCGGGAATCTCCAACGCCGCGGCCAGCGGCTCGGCAAAGACGGCCTGGCGGTCGCTCACCCCTGGCGGCACGGCGTGCAGGTTGGCCAGGGGCAGGCGCACATACTCGGCAAAGGCGCCGTCGTGCCGGTCGATGCCGACCGTGGTGCGGTTGGGGCAGTGCGTCGGCCGGCCGGCGCGGCAGGTAGCGCAGTGGCCACAGGCGCAGTTGATCTCGCCCACCACGCGGCGGCCCAGCCAGGCCGCGTCGCCGGCCGCCTCGACCACGCCCACGAACTCGTGCCCCAGCACCCCCCGAAAGCCCATGTAGCCGCGCATGATCTCGAGGTCGGTGTTGCAGATGCCCGCCAGGTCGACGCGGACGAGCGCTTCGCCTGGCCCAGGCTCGGGGCGCGGGTAGTCGCCCGCCAGGCGCAGCGCTTCGCCGTAGACCAATGCCTTCATGGCTCAACCTCCGCGCCGCCGCGCACCGGCTGCTCGAGTTGCGCCAGCAGCCGCTGTAGCGCCGCAATGTTGCCGCGCGTGAGGGGATGCCGCGGCAGGTAGGCGCAGCCCTCAGCCTCGCGGACCGAGATATCGTAGGTGCCCAGGCGGCGCGCCAGGTCCATGACCTCGATCTTGTCCAGGCCGATCAGCGGCCGCAGGATGGGCAGGGTCTGCCCGTAGCCGATCACGCCCAGGTTTTCCAGCGTCTGGCTGGCCACCTGGCCCAGGCTCTCGCCGGTCACCACCGCCAGGGCATGGTGCTCTGCGGCCACCTCGATCGCCTTGGTGATCAGCGTGCGCTTGCACATCACGCAGGTCCAGCGTTCCTCGCCCAGCGCGCGCAGCCGCTGGTAGGTCGGCCCAAACACCTCGGCCTGTTCCATGATGATGGGGCGCAGGCGAAAGCCGTAGGACCATTGCTCGAGGAGCCGGCAGTTGTCGAGGGCCTTGCCTGCCTCGACGTCGTTGTGGCGAAAGTGCAGCGGGATGATGCTGCAGCCGCGCTTCATCATCATCCACGCAGCCACGGGCGAATCGATGCCTCCAGACATCAGGGCCACCGCGCGGCCGGCGCTGCCCAGCGGGAAGCCGCCCGGGCCGGGGTAGACCTGGCCGTAGAGGAGCACGCGGTCGTGCATGACCTCGACGCCAATGCTCACATCGGCGCTGTCGGAGAGGTCGACCCGGGCGTTGGTGGCCTGGCACACCGCCGCGCCCAGCGCGCGGCCGATCTCGGGCGAGGTGTAGGGAAAGTGCTTATCGGCGCGCCGTGCGGCGATGCGAAAGCTCCGGCTGGGGCCGAGCCCCGCGGCCACGGCCTGGCGCACCGCCTCCTGGGCCATCGCCTCCAGGTCGCGAGGCGTCTCGACCACCGGGCTGAGCGACACCACGCCAAAGACGCGCTGCAGGGGCGCAATGGCCTGCTCCACCTGGCCGGTGTGGACGAAGAGACGGCTGCCTGCGCTCTCGACCTGTCCTTCCAGGCCGCTGGCGCGCAGGCAGGCGCGCACGTTGCGGCGCAGCTTGCGCAGAAACACCGGCCGGTTCCCACCCTTCAGGGCCAGCTCACCGTAGCGGAGCAGAATCAAGCCCATATGCCTCTCCTCGTTCGTAGTCGGCGCTTGCAGCGCCTTGACCTCTCACTGAGCACGCAACTCCTCCCGGCTACGATGCCCTTCACAGTGGGCGCGCACGCCTCCGACTACCTGGCGCACATGCGGCGGGTCAAGGCGCTCAAGCGCCGACTACGAACCTTTTCGCGCCAAGCACGGCGAGGGCCAGGTTGCCCCGGCCCTCGCAGTTGCGCTCGAACTATGTGCGTCGGCCTCGCGCCGTACTCACTGCGTCGCCGGCTGCCGCCGCGGCCCACGGAAGATGTTGGTGAGCTCGCCCTTTTCCCATACGACGAGCAGCGGCACGGCGTTAAAGATCGACGAGTAGCTGCCGCTCAGCATGCCCACCAGTAGCACGGCCACAAACTGCTTGATCGTCGCCCCGCCGAAGAACAGGATGGCGATGATGATAAAGATGGCGTTCAACTGGGTGGCCAGCGAGCGGTGCAGCGTCTCCAGCAGGCTGCGGTTGACGATCAACTCGTAAGGCTCGCCGCGGCGCTTGGGCACGTTCTCGCGGATGCGGTCAAAGACCACGATCGTGTCTTGCACCGAAAAGCCCACCACGGTCAGCAGCGCCGTCAGGAAGAGCGCGTCGGCCTCCCAGCCCAGCACCAGGCTCATGATGGAGAAGAAGCCGAGCGTGACCAGGATGTCGTGCAGCGTCGCCACCGTAGCGCAGACGCCATAGCGCATGCTATTGGGCACCTTGCGCCAGGCAAAGACGATGAACCCCAGGATGGCCAGCGAAGCAGCGATCGTCGCCAGCGCCGCGGCCTGGGTCACCTCGCGCCCCACCGAAGGCCCCACCGTCTCGAAGCGCCGCTCGGTGAGCGCACCCAGCTCTTGCTCCAAGCCGGCTTCGATGGCGGTCTTGGTCTCAGCCTCGATGGGCCTGCTACGGATCACCACCGTCCGGCCGTCGCCCACCGTCTGCACGGTCGGGTCCACGACGCCCAGCCCTTCAACAATCGCCCGCACCTGGCCGGGCTGCACCTTCTCCTGGAACTGGACCTCCAGCAGTGAGCCGCTGGTAAAGTCGATGCTCAGGCGAAAAGGCGTCCCCCACCGCGAGAACGAGATGCCAATGGCGATGAGGCCGGGGATGATGAGCATGGCCGAGATCACAAAGTACCACTTGCGCTTGCCGATGATATCCATTCTCTATCCTCCGTTGCCCTGGCGCTAGATGCCCAGCAACTGGTGCTTGTCGCGCAGGGAATCGCCGCTCGCGGCAAGGGTCGCTCGCATAAAGGTACGGGTCACGGTGATGGCGGTGAACATGCTCACTGCAACGCCCAGGAAGAGGGTCACGGCAAAGCCCTTGACCGTGCTGGCCCCATAGGTCGAGCCGAACCAGAACAGGATGACGCAGGTGATCAGCGTCGACAGGTTCGAGTCGCGGATCGAGGTCCAGGCACGGGAGAAGCCAGCCTCGACGGCAGCGCTCAGGCTCTTGCCGTGGCGCAGCTCCTCCTTCATACGTTCAAAGATCAGGATGTTGGCGTCGACCGCCATACCGACTGAGAGCAAGAAGCCCGTCACGCCTGGCAAAGTCAACGTGATCGGCACAAGCTTAAAGATAGCGATGGTCACCAGGGCGTAGGTCAGCAGCGCCAGGTCGGCCAGGAGGCCCGGCAGCCGGTAGTAGATCAGCATGAAGAGCAGGACGACAACCAGGCCGATCGCGCCCGCCTGCACGCTGCGCGCCACCGAGTCTTGCCCCAGAGTAGGGCCAACATCGCGGCGGTCGACGACCTTGAGCGGGATGGGCAGCGCGCCGTACTTGAGCTGCACCGCGAGGCCCTGGGCCTCGGCCAGGCTGAACTGGCCTTCGATGACGCCCTCACCGTTGGGAATCGGCGAGTTGATCACGGGGCACGAGATGACCTTCTTGTCGAGCACGATAGCCAGGTACCTGCCCACATTGTTGCTGGTAAAGTCCGACAGGGTCTTGGCGGCTTCAGGGTTGAAGGTAAAGCTGACGTTCGGCTGGTTGGTCTGCGGGTTGAGCACGACGCCGGCCGTCTTCAGGTCCTTGCCGCTGAGCACGGTCGTATACACACGCTCTTCAGGCGTCGGCGAGGCCGCTGGGGTCGCCGTTGCCTGGGCTTCTGTCGTCGGCTGGGCTGCCGCGGCGGGCGTGCTTGCGCCATCAGCCGTTGGCGTCGCGGCCAGGGTGGCTGCTGGCTGGGCCTCAGTTGCGGCAGGCGAGGCCGCAGGGGTAGCCGCAGCCGCATCACCGCCAGCAGCCTGGCCTTGGGTGGTCGTGACGTCGGTGCCCGGCCTGAGGTAGGTCGTGCCGGCATCGATGAACTCGAGCAGGCCGGTGCCCTTGAAGGCGTCCACCGCTTCGTCGGGGTCCTTGATGCCCGGCAGCTCCACCATCATGCGCCGGTCGCCGACGAGCTGCACGTTCGGCTCCACCACGCCGAGGGCATCCACGCGGTTCTCAACGATGCCGCGCGCGGCATCCATCTGGTCTTTCGTCACCTGCTGCGTGGCGGGCACATCGGCTTCCAGCAGCACCTGCGTGCCTCCCTGCAAGTCGAGGCCCTGGCGCAATTCGATGTCGCGGTTGATGCCGAGGAAGTGGATGCCGGGGTTGTTCGGCCAGGCCACCCAGGCACAGAAGACGACCACGATGATGATGCCGATCAGCAACCGGAGATCACGTGTCCGCATGACCGATACTCTCCTCCCTGCAACCTGTCATGGGTCGGGGCTCCCTGTTCCAGAGGAAACGACGAGACGCGAGGCCGCCGGCCTGGGCCGGGCGTCACAAGAGCGCTCGCCGGCACGCAAGCAGCCAGGCGAGCAAGGGCGGATTATACCTCAATGAAAAGAGGTGGTCAAATATGTCACGTTATGCGCCAGCAGATAGCTCACCACCTGCTGGCGCACCTGATCGATGCTGAGGGGGTCCGTGTCAACACAGAGATCACAGTGCTCACGGGCCAATGCCAGGCGCTCTCGCTGCGTGGCGAGCACGTGCTCCTCCCATGGCACGCCGCGACGGCGGCGCACCACTGCCAGGCTCGCCTCCAGGTACACCAGCACGCGCGGCCGGCCGCGACGCCGCCACAGCGCTGGGACGTAGGAGTGCTCCTGCGCGCACACCCGCGCCGGAAAGCCGAGGGCCTGCAAGCCACGCGCCAGGGTGCTCTTCCCCGCGCCGCAGACGCCGACAATGACAATTGACTCGTCCATCGGCGGGCTCTCGGTGCTCAGCATACAGCCATCAGCTTTCGGCCCGTACGGGGCCAAGATGCTTGTGGTACGGGAGAGTATGGGTGGGGCGGCGTGAAGCGCCTGCGGGCGCTTCACGCCGCCCCACCCATACTCTCCCGTACCACGAACCAGTCCAGCAATCGACCTGCTCCGTCCTTGTGCACAGGCTGGCGGAACTAGAGCGGTACACTCATCGACAGCCGTCGCGCTCCTCGTGCATCTTCGTCTGGGTACACCCCCACGACCAGGATGCTGATGTCGTCGCCAGGACGGCCGCGGTCGAGCTCCAGGGCGCGGTCGAGCAGGCGATTGGCCATCTCCTCAGCCTCGAGCGGCCCCCAGCCGGCCACCAAGTCGAGCCAGGCCTCAGCCGGCTGGGCCTCGCCATAGCGCACGCCGGCGTCCAGCAGGCCGTCGCTGAAGGCGACGGCCCGCAGCCCCAGTTGCAGGGGCACCTCGACGATCATCGGCTTGGTGCCCGGATGGATGCCGATGGGCTCGCAGGAGCCGTTGAGCACGCGCCCTCCCTGCGGCTCGAACAGCAGCACCGGTGGCCCATTGCGCGAGATCACGAGCGTGCGCGACACCAGGTCCAGCGACACAATCGTCAACGTCGCCGAGACCTGCCCGGCCCGGTGCGTGCGCAAATAGTCGTGGGCTGCGCGGCCCGCCGCGCCATCGCGCACGCCCTCGCCCAAGAGCGAGATGGCCTTGCGCGCCACCAGGTTCGAAATCAGCTTGGCCGAGCGGCCGCTGCGCTGCCCGTCGGCCACGACGAACGAGAGCCCGCCATGGGGCCGCTCCACTGCTTCGATGGTATCGCCGCTCTCCGATGTCGCATACTTGCGCACGTTGACGGCTGCCGACTGGAACTCCACCAACCTCTCCTGTCACAAGGTGGGGTTTTGGGGGTATCTGGCTCCGCCGGCTGCCCCTGGCGCGCCCGCGGGCGCGCCAGGGGCAGCCGGCGGAGCCAGATACCCCCAAAACCCATGCCCGGTCTCTGCGTCTCTGCGGTTGTTCTCCGGTCTTCAGCGAAGGCCTTCGCGCTCCAGCAGGTGGCGCGCCACGGTCAGTGCTTCCTCCCGGCTGTGCACCTCGCCAGCCGCCTGCGCCTCGCGGATGCCGTCGAGAAGCACGCCCACCCCCGGCCCCGGCACCAGGTCCAGCGTCTCGATGAGACCATGCCCATCGATCAGCGGCCTCGGATCGACAATCTCCTCCCGCCGGTCAAAGCAGGCCTCGAGCAGCGCCGCGCTCGCGGCCACGTGCCGCCGCCAGCGTTCGGGGTCCAGGTTCGAGCCATAGGTGGCCAGGTGGTGGGCCAGCGAGAGCAGGATGGCCTCCACGCCGGCCGGCTCTGCATCGCGGAAGAAGCGGTACATGGCACGCCGCGAGGGCGCCGCCTCGGCCTCACGCGCCAGCTCCCAGGGGCGGCTGTGGTTGCGCACCGCCAGCCGCAGCCGTGCCGTCTCGGCACTCGAGAGACACAGCCGCCGGCCGATCGTCGCCGCCATGGAGGCGCCCAGCACCTCGTGGTCGAGGAAACGCCCCCCGGCGCCCGCATGCCCCTGCTCGGTGGCCCCCTTGCCGACCTCATGCAGCGACGTAGCCAGCAGCAGCAGCGTCGCCTTGCTGCGTCCGCCGGGCAGCAGCTCGCCCAGGTACTGCACGAGCCGGGCGCGGTAGGGGTCCACGAGGGCCTGCAATGTTGCGGCGGCTACGCCGGGCAGCGCCGAGGCCGTGCCGGCCAGCCAGTCGAGCATCTCTTGTGCGATGCCGACGGTCCTCAGGCTGCGGTCGAGCGCGCTCACCTCGCCCCCGTAGCGCGCTTCGACCTGGCGCAACGCCGCCAGCTCGGGCAGCACCTGTTCCAGCAGCCCCAACCCGTCGAGCCGGCGCAGCGAGCGCTCGGCCCGCGGCAGGGCCAGCATCTGCATCAATTCATCGCGGACGCGCTCGCGCGAGACGGTGCTGAGCAAGGCCGCGTCCTGCCGCATCCATGCTGCCGTCTCGTCGTCCAGATCAAAGCCCAACGCGGCGCCCAGGCGCACGCCGCGCAACGTGCGCAGCGGGTCATCGCGAAACGCACCGGGCGACACGGCGCGCAGCCGTCGCGCCGCCAGGTCGCGCCGGCCGCCGGAGGGGTCGATGATCGTCGGCTCGGGCTCGCAATAGGCCGCCGCAGCCAGCGCCATGGCGTTCACCGTGAAATCGCGCGCCATGAGGTCGGCCTCGATGCCCGGCCCGCGCATGCCCGCCAGGTCCAGGTAGATGGCGTCGCCCGGCGCGCCCACCACCACGCGCGCCGTGTCGCGCGTCTCGTCGAGCAGCACAAAGGCGCCGCCCACCAAGTCGGCCAGGTGCCGGGCGGTGGCAACGGCACCCGTTGGGACCACAAGATCGATATCGTGCGAATCCACCCCGAGCAGCCGGTCGCGTACCCAGCCGCCAACCAGCCATGCCTCGCGGTGCCGCGCCGCGACCGCGGGCAGGATCCTGGCCAACAGATCCTGGGGTCGTGGTGCTTCTCCCACCTTGTCGCCTCCATAGTGCAGGCTCCACCATGGTCCGGTGGAGCCCAGAGATAGGCCGGGTTTTGAGCAGATGTGTCTCAAGCCGGCGTCGTATGCCGTCCGCGGACGGCATACGACGCCGGCTTGAGACACATCTGCTCAGGACCCACCATGCATCGCCAGCAGCGCGATAATCGTTTTGGCATCGGCGATGGCGCCGCGGCGCACCAGGCCGAGCGCCTCCTCGCGCGGCACAATGCAGAGGCGCGTGTCCTCACCCTCGCCGGGCACGCCGCCGCCGGCCCACGTGCGCACGTCCACCGCGACGCCGGTCTGGTAGATGTGCACCCGCTCCGTCGAGCCGCCCGGGCTGAGGAAACAGCTGCCGAGATGCTCCAGGGCCTGCACCTCATAGCCCGCCTCCTCGCGCACTTCGCGGCGGGCCACCTCCAGCGGGTCCTGATCGAGGGGGCAGGTCCCGGCGACAATCTCCAGCAGCCATGCCTGCTCGCCCCGTGAGTAGGCCGGGTAGCGGAACTGCTCCACCAGCACGACCTCATCGCGCTCTGCATCATAGAGCAAGACGCCCACAGCGTCGCCGCGCTCCGCAACCAGCCGGCTCGCGGGCGCGCTCATCGTACCGTCAAAGCGCTCATAGCACACCAGCGCGCGGTCGAGAGAGATGAACCCCTCGTACACGCGCGCCGATTCCAACACCTCGACCCGCTGCGGATGTGCCGCCCTGCCTGCGCTGCCACATGTCATATCGCGCCCCTGGCTCTATGGAAGGGGCGGTTCACGAATCGCCCCTACAGTGTTGCGCGCTGCTGCTCGGCCCAGTCGAGGCCGGCCGTGAGCGCTGTGACGTTCACTTCTTCGGTGCCCTTGGGCGCCCGCGCGCGCACGGCAGCCTCGATAGCCCCTCGCGAGACGGCCCCGGTCGTGCCCACGAGCACGCCCAGCGCCACCACATTCGCGGTGATGCGGCGCCCGGTCGCCTCCTCGGCCAACTGCGTGATCGGCGCCTGGACCGCCTGCCGCCCCAGCGGCAGCCGCGTCACGTGTACCGAGTCGACAATGAGCACGCCATCGCGCTTCAGGTGGCCGACATACTTGTCGCAGGCCTCCTGGCTCATGGCCAGCAGACAGTCGGCCTCGATCACCTTGGGGTAGTCGATCTCGCCGTCCGAGATCACTACCTCCGACTTGCTGGCGCCGCCGCGGGCCTCGGGGCCGTACGACTGGGTCTGTGTGGCATTGAGCCCGTCGTACACGGCCGCCGCCTCGGCCAGGATCACCCCGGCCAGGATCAGGCCCTGCCCGCCTTCGCCGGCTAGCTGGACCTCGAATCGCCCTGTCATGCGCCCCCCTTGGCCTGTGCCTGGGCCATCGCGATCACTTTTTGATAGCGCTCGGTGAACTCGGGTGTGTCGCGGTCGACGAATACGCCGCGCACGATCTTGCCCTCGAGTTGCTCGGGCGGCATCCCCTTGGCCCGTTCCACCGGGATGGCATCATCCTTCAGACGCCGCATCATCTCCACCGCGCCGCCCAGCCTGTTCAGGCGCCCAAAGGTCGTATGGCAGTAGCTCACCGCTTCGACCACCGAGAAGCCCTTCTTGGCCAGCGCCAGCTCGATGAGATGGTCCAGCTCGCGGGCATGATACACGGTGCTGCGGGCCACGAACGAAGCGCCGGCAGCCTCGGCCAGGGCGGGCACGGGGAACGGCGGCTCGATGTGCCCATAGGGGTCGGTCGTCGTCACCATGTTCTCTGGCGTCGTCGGTGAGTACTGGCCGCCCGTCATACCATAGATGGCATTGTTGATGATGATCGCCGTCAGGCCGATGTTGCGCCGCGCCGCATGGATAAAGTGGTTGCCGCCGATGGCCAGGGCATCGCCATCGCCCATCACCACAATTACGTGCATCTCGGGGCGGGCCAGCTTGAGGCCGGTGGCAAAGGCCAACGCCCGCCCGTGGGTCGTATGCATGGTGTTGAAATCGACATAGACCGGCATGCGCCCACTGCAGCCGATACCCGAGACCATAGCCACGTCGTCGCGGTCCCAACCGATACGATCAACGGCGCGGATGATCGCGCCCAAGACAATGCCGATGCCGCACCCCGCGCACCAGACGTTGGGGAACTTTTTCTTGGGCCGCAGATAGCCGTAGGGATCCACCGGAGATTCCTGCTTCATCGTCTCAGCGCTCCTCAATGGCTGCCAGGATCTCGTCGGGCGCAATCATCTGGCCGTCGGCGCGGTTGACGCGGCGCACCTTGTGCCGCCCCACCACCCGCTCGACCTCGAGCGCCACCTGGCCCAGGTTCATCTCGGGCACGACAACAGCGCGCACGCCCTGGGCCGCAGAGGCCAGCATGTCGGCCGGGAAGGGCCAGATGGTCTGCAGGTTGACAAAGCCCACTTTGTACCGCCGCGCCCGGGCGAGCGCCACCGCGTGGCGGGCCGATCGGGCCGTGCCCCCATAGGCCACCACCAGCGTGCGTGCTCCCTCCACTGCGTCGAGTTGATAGAGCAGGATATGGTCGAGGTTGCGCTCGATCTTGGCGTTGACGCGCTTGATCCAGAGACCGATCTCATCCAGGCGCTCGGTAGGAAAGCCCGCCCGGTCGTGGAAGAGGCCGGTGATGTGATAGCGGAAGCCCTTGCCAAAGGGCGCCAGCGGCGGCACGTCGGCGCCGCCCGCCTCGTAGGGGTAGTACCATTCCGGAGGCACATCGGTCGTTGGGCGTTGCACGACCTCGACCTGGGCCGGCAGCTCGACCTTCTCGCGCATGTGGCCGATGACCTCGTCCATCATCAGCAACACCGGTGTGCGATACAGCTCGGACAAGTTGAACGCCTTGACCGTGAGGTCGAACGCTTCGCGCACCGACGACGGGGTCAACGCGATGATGGGATGGTCGCCGTGGGTGCCCCAACGGGCCTGCATCATGTCGCCCTGCGCGGGTGATGTCGGCAGCCCCGTGCTGGGCCCGGTGCGCTGCACATTGACGATCACACAGGGGATCTCGGCCATGGCGGCGTAGCCGATGTTCTCCTGCATCAGCGAGAAACCGGGGCCGCTGGTGGCGGTCATGGCCTTCAGCCCCCCCACCGAGGCACCGATCACGGCCGCGATGGAAGCGATCTCGTCTTCCATCTGGATGAACTTGCCGCCCAGCTCGGGCAGGCGCCGTGAGAGCCGCTCAGCGACCTCCGAGGAGGGGGTAATGGGATAGCCCGCATAGAAACGGCAGCCCGCCGCCAGGGCACCTTCGACACAGGCCAGGTTGCCTTGCATGAGCCGGACGGTCACGCCGCATCCCTCCGCTCTGTGCTCTCATCCTCGAGCCCGACCTCGATGGCAAAATCGGGACAGTGCTCGGCACACCACATGCAGGCCGTACAACGCTCGGGGTTGACCACAATGGGGTGGCCATCGGCGCCGGCCACAAAGACATCGCGCGGGCAAAAGGCGATGCAGAGGCCACAGCCCTTGCACCAGTTGCCAAACACTCGCACACGGCCCCGGCGGCCGCGGCGCAGCGCGGGCTGTTCCTCGGCCGGGCCGACAGCGCCGGTCGTCTGTTCTTCTGCCATGTCGTCGTCGCGACCTCCCCGTCTCAAGCCGATACCAGCCGCGCCACCCGGCGCCAGACCCGGATGGCCACCGTGGTGATATTAGACCAAAGAAGAACCACTGTCAACTTGAGCCTGTCTCGATGTCGCCCGGCCAGGTCAGCAGGCTGCCTTCGAGGTAGGCCACATCGCCCAGGCCCATGCCCGAGAGCAGCCGTGCGGCGCGGTAGGCGCGCACGCCACGCTGACAGCAAACGACGAGCGGCACGCCGCGCGGCAGCTCGCCCAGGCGCGTGCGCAGCTCATCTTGCGGGATGTGCAGCAGCCGCGCCCCGGCTGCGATGCGCCTGGCCACAAACTCGGCCCGCGAGCGCACGTCGAGCAGCAAAAACGCCCCGCCGGCGTCGAGCATGTGCTGCAGCTCCAGCGGTCCCACGGTGCGGGCGAGGCCATCGCGCTTGTTGCGGATGACGTTGGCGGCATGGTGCACCGGGTCGACCGCCGGGGCGAACGGTGGCGCATAGGCCAGGTCGACGTCGGCCACCTGGTCAACCGTGGCGCCGAACGAGAGCGCGGTGGCGGCCACGTCGATGCGCTTGGCCACCTCGCCCGGCCCCACCCCCTGCAGGCCGAGCAGCCGCGAGCTGTGGCGCTCAGCCACCATCTTGACGACGATCTCCTGGTGCGCAGGGTAGTTGTGCGCGCGGTCGGCGGCAGGCACGAGGGCCGTAAGCGCCGCCAGACCTGCCTCGACGGCGCGCGCCGCGTTGATCCCCGTTGCGCCGACAGTATAGTCGAACACCTTGGCCACCATCGTGCCCAGCACGCCCGGAAAGCGCTCGTCGCCGCCGGCCACGTTGCTGCCGATGACCCGGCCGTGCTTGTTGGCGGTCGAGCCCAGGGGGCTGTAGACCGGCCGGCCCGTCACCCGATGCACGTTCTCCACACAATCGCCCCCGGCATAGATCGCTGGGTCGCTCGTGCGCAGGTGATCGTCTACGGCGATGGCGCCCGTGGGGCCGATAGCGAGGCCGGCATCGCGAGCCAGGCCCACGCTGGGCCGCACACCGATGGCCAGCAACACCAGGTCGGCCGGCAGTTCGCCGCCGCTGGTGACCACGCGGCGCACATGGCCGTCACCGTCGCCCTCGAAGCGCAACGCGCGCTCGCCCAGGCGCAGCTCGACGCCGCGGGCACGCAGGTGCGCGTGCAACAGCGCCGCAATCTCGGGGTCGAGGAAGGCAGCCAGCACGCGGTCCAGCATCTCGACCACCGTCGTGCGCACGCCGCGCATGGTAAGCGCCTCGGCCATTTCCATGCCGATGAGGCCGCCGCCCACGATCACGGCCCGCTCTACACGGCCGGCGTCGATCTCGGCGCGGATGCGCCGCGCATCGGCCGGCTCCTTCAGGCGATGGATGCCCGCCAGATCGCGGCCCGGGAGCGGGGGCACCAGCGGCGTGCCGCCCGTCGCGAGCACCAGGGAATCGTAGGGTAGCACGTCCTCGCGCCCGTCGGCCAGCCGGCGCACGGTGACGGTCTTTGCCGGCCGATCGATGCGGAGCGCCTCGGTCCGAGTCCGCACGTCGATATCGCGCAGCGCAGCGAACTCGCCGGCCTGGGTGACGACCAACTCTGACTCGCCGGCGATCGCGCCGGCCACATAGTAGGGCAGGGCGCAGCCGGCGTAAGAGATGAGCTCGCCCTTCTCGACCAGGGTAATCTCGGCGCCTGGATCGCAGCGCCGCGCCCGCGCCGCCGCCTTGGTGCCCGCCGCCACGCCGCCCACGATGACGATACGTCTCCTGCTTGCCACTCGGCCCTCCATCCATGATGCAACGGGGTCCGGTGGCGCAGAAGCCGCCTGAGTACCCCAAGAGCCTACCCAAGAAGAGCGGGTCCGGCGTGTTGGCCGGTGTCGTTGACCGCGCGCGGTCAACGACACCGGCCAACACGCCGGACATACCCCAGTGTCTACCGCAGCGCCTGCTGCACCAGCGCTGGGATATCGCCCGGCAGCTCGGCGACCTGCGCCCCGGCCGCAGTGAGCGCGCGGATCTTTTCCTCCGCCGTGCCCGAGCCGCCGGAGATGATAGCCCCGGCGTGCCCCATGCGCTTGCCCGCCGGCGCCGAACGTCCGGCTACGAACGCCACCACCGGCTTGCTCATCTCGCGGCCGATGAACTCAGCCGCGCGCTCCTCGTCGCTGCCGCCGATCTCGCCGATGAGCACCACGGCCTGCGTCGCGGGGTCAGCTTCGAAGAGGCGCAGCACGGCGACAAAATCGGTGCCGATGATGGGGTCTCCGCCAATGCCCACGCAGGTCGACTGGCCAAGCCCCGCCTGGGTCAGCGCATGCACCACTTCGTACGTCAGCGTGCCACTGCGTGAGACCAGCCCCACCGGCCCCGGCGTATGGATGGCCGCCGGCATGATGCCCACCTTGGCCTGGCCAGGCGAGATCACGCCCGGGCAGTTGGGCCCCACCAGCCGCGTCGCCCCGCCGGCGAGCAGGCGGCAGACGCGCATGGTATCGAGCGTCGGCAGGCCCTCGGTGATGCAGACGACCAGGTCCAGCCCGGCATCGGCCGCTTCGAGTATCGAGTCGGCAGCCGCTTTGGCGGGCACGTAGATGATCGAGGCGTTGGCGCCCGTCTCGCGCACCGCCTGGCGCACTGTGTCGTAGACCGGCACGCCATGCACGATCTGCCCACCCTTGCCCGGCGTCATCCCGGCCACGACATTGGTGCCATAGGCCAACATCTGCTGCGTATGGAAAGCGCCCTCGCGCCCGGTCATGCCCTGCACGAGCAGCCGCGTGTTGCGATCAACAAGAATAGCCATTGAGTCCTCCCTCAACGAGACGAGGGAACTGACGGAACTGAGAGAAACTGATGGCATTCCCTTCAGTTCCCCAGTTCCCTCAGTTCCCTCGGCCTGCCGCCGCCACGGCCAACTGCGCCGCCTGGGCCAGCGAGGTCGTCGCTCGTATGCCGCCGGCCTGGGCGAGGA